>Ga0185299_10000131_pt1 | contig 239106 bp, 216 predicted proteins | sample PaiPotPPA55metaG_FD_128002 | JGI IMG/M metagenome (GOLD analysis project Ga0185299, IMG submission 128002) | Iron sulfur acid spring bacterial and archeal communities from Banff, Canada, to study Microbial Dark Matter (Phase II) - Paint Pots PPA... ...
TCCGAAACATCTTCTAAACGGACGGCGTAGATGGTGGTGGGTGCGCCGCAGACAAACGAAGCGCCCAGACAATCCGATTTGCCGGTGACGACGTGCCCCTTATCGTCGACCACCGCGATGCCGCGGCGGCCCCACGGAAACGGCCGGCGGCGCGACCATTCCGCGCAGCGCACGTCGCGCGGGCTCACGAACACGGGGGCGACGAGCGCGGCCTCAAGCGCCTTGCCGATGGCGGATTGCTCCTCGGACGTCGGCAGCAGGGCCGCATCATCGCTCATGAACTCGATGCGAAACGAGCGGCCGGCGCTCGCCGCTCCCAGCATGCGCGCGATGCCCGTTCCGACGTCGAACCACTTCGCGCGTTCGAGGCGCACGCTGATGACGGACGCCGACAGATCGGGATCGGTCACGGCAAAGATGTCGCGGCCGTAGGCGCGAAGATGACGGCGCAAATCGGCGAGGCCGCGTGGGGTAAGCGCGGGGCTTGCCGTAAGTCGCAAGAGCAACGAGCTCACGGCAAACGCTTCCGCATTGGACATCGAACTCCCTCAGCTCGTCGCGTAGTCGCGGCGATTCATCGCCGCGCAAGGAGCTTATCGCTTGCCCAACATGAGGTCGGCCGCAAAGTGGACTCGCGCTTCAGAAAAGCGCCGGCTGCGCAATCAAGACGTCACGACCAAACTCAAGACCATCTTCAAGAAAGCGGTCGCGTCGGCAAAGTCCGATGCGGCGCGTGGCGCGGAGTCCGCGTTCGACAAGGCGGCTGCGAGAGGCGTCATCCACAAGAACAAGGCGAACCGAAAGAAATCGCGTCTCGCCCGAGCCACCGCCAAAAAATAACCTGTTGTGCAGTCGCGGCCACTCACGGCCGCGCGGCGATAAATGGCCCCGACTGGATTTGCTGTGCTCGATCGAAGATCGACGACGCGGCGACCGGAGGTCGACGCCGAGCTGCGCTCGGCCTTCTCGTCGAGCTGCGCTCGAGCACAGCATGGGCCACCAGGGCCGCGCGGCGATAAATGGCCCCGACTGGATTTGCTGTGCTCGATCGAAGATCGGCGACGCGGCGACCGGAGGTCGACGCCGAGCTGCGCTCGGCCTTCTCGTCGAGCTGCGCTCGAGCACAGCATGGGCCACCAGGGCCGCGCGGCGATGAATCGCCGCGACTACAGCGCGAGATTTAGCGGGGGTCGATGATCGTGGTCAGCCGCACGCTTGGCGAAAACTTGATCGCTGACGCGGCGGTGCTCGCTTCGAGCAATCGCGCCTCGTCACTCGCCTTGAGCGCGATGCGCATGCGATATTCGCCGCGCGCCTTCGGGAGCGGGTCCGGCGCCGGACCCAACGTCTGCACCGCGGAGAAATCGGCGCGAAGCATCTCGGCCAGCGTGGACGCCGCAGACGCGACCTCCGGCAAGTCGACGCCGGCGAGTCCGAAATACGCGAGCCTGCCGAACGGCGGATAATTCAGCTCTCGCCGCAGCTCCAGCTCTCGCTGCGCGAACGCATCGTAGTCGTGGCGAGCCGCGAGTTCCACGGCGTAATGACCCGGCGAGTACGTTTGAACGATGACCCGGCTGCCCGCCGCGGCCCGGCCGGCGCGACCGGCGACTTGCGTCAACAACTGGAACGTGCGCTCGGCGGCGCGAAAATCCGGCCGGTGCAGATCGATATCGGCCGACACGACCCCGACCACGGTGACCGTCGGAAAATCCAACCCCTTCGCGATCATCTGCGTGCCGACGAGGATGTCTCCACCTTCGGCGAACGCCTCGAGCAGCGACCCGTGCGAACCACGTGGGCCCGTCGTATCCGAGTCCATCCGAACGATGCGGGCCCCGCCGAACAGCTCGCGCGCTTCTTGCTCGACGCGCTGCGTGCCGAATCCGAACGGACGCAGTTCTTGTCCGTGACATCGCGGGCACTGCGTCGGTGCGCGGAACGCGGCGCCGCACACGTGACAGCGCAGCGAATCGTCCGTGGAGTGGAGCACGAGCGAAACCGCGCATCTGCGGCACTTCGGCACGAAACCGCACGAGCGGCACAGGAGCAGGCCGGCGTAGCCGCGCCGGTTGACGAACAGCATCACCTTTTCGTGCCGCGAGAGCGCGTCTTCAATGGCGCCGACGAGCGCCGTGCCGATCGGCCGGCGCCCGTGCGGCGAAAGATCGGCGCTCATGTCGACGATCTCCACCGGCGGCAGGGGCGCCGCGGTGGCCCGTTGTTCAAGGCGCACGTAGCCGATAGATCCGGAACGCGCCTCCCAGTAGGTTTCGAGGCTCGGCGTCGCGCTGCCGAGCAGCACGCTGCCGCCGGACGCTGACATGCGTTCGCGCGCAACGGCGGCGGCGTCATATCTCGGCGCGACATCCTGCTTGTACGACGGCTCGTGCTCCTCGTCGACGACGATCAGCGCGAGCTTCGGCAGCGGCGCAAAGACGGCCGAGCGAGCGCCGACCACGACGTCGAGCGAACCGCGCTCCGCGTCCTCCCAGACGCGCGCGCGTTCCGATTCCGACAGACCGCTGTGCAGCACTCCGACGGACGAGCCGAATGCCGCAACGAACCGCGCGGAGGTCTGGGGCGTGAGCGAGATCTCCGGAACCAGCACGACGGCCCTGCCGCCAGCCGATCGGACGCGATCGATGAGACGCGAGTAGACAAACGTCTTGCCGGAGCCGGTCACGCCGTGCAGAAGCGCCACGCCCTTCGAGCGAACCAGCAGCGCGTCGAGGCGCTCGATCGCCGCGCGCTGCTCGCCGGTCGCCGAAAAGGGCTCGACGCTCGCCACCCGCGCGTCGCCGAGCGCCACCGGCCGATCCGCGACTTGAATCGAGCCGGCAGCGACAGCGCGGCGGATCACATCGGCGCCGACGCCCGCTTGTTTGCGGGCGTCCGGCACGAGCAGCTCGCCGCCGGCCGCAGCCAAAATCCGCACCAGCCGTTGCTGAGCGGATCCCTTCGCCGCTGCCGCGTCGAGCAGGATCACCCGTCCCGTCGCCGGCGCACGCCTGGCGGGGGTTCGCGTGCGATCCGAGATGCGGCGCAGAACGCCCACCCGCGCGAGCTGCGCGAACTCTTTTTGGAGCGCCGCCGCTCCGATGGAGATGCCGGAAGCCCGCAGCGCTCGACGCGCACCCAAGAGGGAAAATGAGCCGTCGGAAAACCGGCGATGCAACGCGACGGCGATGCGCTTGCCTTCGGGAGGTGCGGCGACAAACGCGACGCGCGACGCGCCGTCGCCTCCTGTTCCGCGCTTGGCGACGACCGCGAGCGCCTCGCGAAACGTGCAGGCGTAACGCCGACGCAGCCACGCCGCGAGCCGCACGGCCGCAGCGTCGAACCGCGGCGCGTCTTCTCCGACGCTGTCGATGCTCTTGAGCGCCGCATCCTCCGGCACGCCCACCGGCTCGCTGATCACCCAGCCGGTCACCGTCCTGCCCCCGAGCGGCACGCGCACGCGCGATCCGATCGCCGGCACGACGCCGCCGATGACGTAGGTGAAGGGTTCGTCGAGCCGAGTAGTCGGAACGTCGACCACCACGTCTACGCAGCGCACGGCTCCGTTCACGCGGAAACTTCTGCTCCGGACGGCGGCTGAGCGCAGGCGCGCAGCGCGCGCCGGATCTCTTCTTCTGCGACGTCGACCTCCACCCGCATCTCGCCGATGCGCACCGGCAACGTGAACTTCAAGTTTGTCCCCGCACGTTTCTTGTCGCGGCGCATGCCGGTGAGGATAACCGACTCGTCCAGGCCGTCGATTGTCACCGGGAGACGCATGCGCGTCAGCGCGCGGAGCAAGCGCGCGTGCTGATCCGGCGGCCACCAGCCTTTGCCTTGAGCGATGAGACCCTCGGCCCGCATGCCGGCCGCGACGGCATCCCCATGGCGCAGCCGAAAGCCGGACGCGAATTCAAGCGCGTGCCCAACCGTGTGACCAAAATTGAGCGCGGCGCGCCGCCCGACGTCGCGCGGATCGGACTTGACGATTTCCGCCTTCACGCTCGCTGCCTCCGCGACGATGTCGCACCACGCCTCCGGACGCGCACGAAGCGAGAAGCGCTCGATGCGCGTCAGCAGTTCGGCGCGCGCGACGACGGCGGCTTTGATCGCCTCCGCCAGACCCGCTCGTTTCGCGGCGAGCGGCAGCGTCGCAAGCGAGGGAAGGTCGGCGATGACGGCGAGCGGATCCCAAAACGTGCCGGCCAGGTTTTTGCCCTCGGGAAGGTTCACGCCAGTTTTCCCGCCGATCGCGGCGTCGACCATGCCGAGCCCCGTCGTGGCCACCGCGACCCACGGCGCGCCGCGCATGTAGATCGACGAGCAGAATCCCGTGACGTCGGTGATCGATCCGCCGCCGACTGCGATCAAGGCGGTGCGGCGATCCGCACCCGTCGCGACGAGCACGCGGAGCAGCTTCTCGACGGTCGCCATGCGCTTGACGCGCTCGCCTGCCGCGAGCTCGTGCGAGCCGATGACGTCGATGCCGGCGGCCCGAAGAGCAGACGCGTACGCATCGGACCTGGCGCGCACGCGCGGGTCAAGCGCCACGAACGCGCGCTCGCAGGCTGCCGCCGCAAGGATCCCCGCAAGCTCCGCGGTTCCATCCATAGACACGATGATCGGGTAGTGCAGCGCGTCGACGAGGCGCTGGGTCTGCGTCATCCCCCCGAATTCGCCGCGCGACCCAACTTTCCGCGGTACCAACGCGCGATGGCGGCCGCAACGGTCGCCCCGGACCGACGGCCGGTCGCGATCGTGAAGTCACAATCCTTATATGCTTCGCGGCGGCTCTCCAGCAGCCCACGGATGGTCTCGACGTCTGGCCGCTCGCCGAGCAACGGACGATGCGTCCGATGCGCGATGCGCGCGTGCGCCGCTTCCGGCGAGATCTGTAGGTGGACGATATAGCCGAACCGCCGCAGCAGCTTCCGATTGGCGGCGTCGATCACCCCGCCTCCGCCGACGGCGATCACTTTCGGCACGCCCGCGCTCAACTCGGAAAGCACTTCTGTCTCGTAGCGCCGGAACCGCGCTTCGCCCTCGCGCTCGAAGATGGCTTGAAGGGGACCGTGCCTGCGCTCGATCTCGGAGTCAGAGTCGACAAAGGACATACGCAGCATCCGAGCCAGGATTCGGCCGGTGCTCGTCTTGCCCGCGCCCATGAAGCCGGTCAACGCGATGCTCAAGCGCGCTTCGCGCTCCTCGGAGGGCGCCAACCCAGGGCCGTCCGCTAGCCGGCGTCGGCGGTTCGCCGGCTGGCCAGTTCGGTGGTCGTCTCGGCTTCGCGCGCGGTTCCGCTGCGGCCACGCAGATATTTCATGTGGCCCTCGAGCTGGGCGATCTCGTCGCGCAGCCGGCGCGCTCGCTCGTCCGCCATGCTCAGACCTTTTTCGGCCTGTCGATTGGCCTCGTCCAAAGCCGAAGCGTGCGCGGAGAGTTCCTCGATGTGACGCCTCACCGCCTCGAGCTCGACGCGCGCGCGATCGCCTGCGGCGATGACTTCATCGCGTTCGGCCCGGCCGGTTTCGAGCGTTTCCGCCTCCTGGCGCGCGTCGGCGAGCCGCGCACGCAAGTCCTCGAGGTCGCTTTCGAGCTGCGCGCGCCGAAGTTCGACCGCTTGTGCAACGTCGGCTTGCGCCTTGCCGATCGCTGCTTGGGTTTGCGCCAGTTCCGTGTGCAGTTGCGATTTCCGGCGGATCGCCGTTTCGATCAGGGCGCGTTCCTCTGCCAGCGTGGCTTCGAGTTTCGCGCGCTCGTCCATGAGCCGGCGGATGTCAGCCTCAAGCTCTCCGTGGGAGGGCATCAGCTCGCTGTGCTGCGCTGGGGGCGGTTGTAGTGGTCGACCTTGGTCGAGCTGCCCCACCATGACGTGTGGAGGTCGAGCTTGCTCGACCGTTGCCTGCTCGACCGACGGCGCTTCTTCTTCAACGGCGCCTTTTTCGTCCAGATCGGCGATCAGATAGCGCGCCTTCTGGTTGCGCGGGTCGAGGCTCAGCGCGAGATTTGCAAGCCGCCGCGCCGACGCGAACTGCTTGCCGTCCCACGCGATTTCCGCGGCGTGCAAATAGTTCGCGATCGCTTCGGGCTGCATGCCGCGGCTTGCGTGCAGCTGAGCCATGTGCACCATGGCTTCGACATGGTTGGGATCGCGATCCACGATGCGCTTGAACGCCAGAATCGCTTGATCCATCTGATTGAGAGACTGGTAGACGCAGCCGGCCTCGAACAGGGCGGGCAGGTGCTGCACGTTGGACTTGCGCAGCACGTCGATATATTTGCCGAGACCCTCTTGGACGCGCCCGTCCATCACGTCCGTGCGGCCCATGTTATAGATCACTTCGAGGTTCTGCGGATCGAGCTGATAGGCGGCCGTGAACGTCGCGCGCGCCCGCGGGATGTCCGAGCGCTCGAACAGATAGGCCAGGCCCGCTTCCAGGTATGCGTTGATCGCCTTCGAGATCTGGTGGGCGGCCGCCAGCTCTTTCGCCTGCTCGACGAGCGCCTCCGGATCGTGCCGCTCCGCGCTCATGGCGCTGACGGCTCCCGCGTAAAGAGCGATGCCGCGCCGCGCTGCGACGCCTCGAAATGCTCGCGCACTTCCTCGACGGAATCGCCGCCGTACTTTTCGGAAAACGCTTGCGCCAGCGCGAGGCAGAGCATCGCCTCGCCGATGATCGACGCCGCCGGCACGGCGCAGATGTCGCTGCGCACGACGGCGGCGGGCGCCTGGGCTCCCGTCGTGAGGTCGACGGAGTCGAGCGGCTTCATCAATGTGGCGATGGGCTTCACGCGCACGCGCACTACCAGCGGCTGCCCGTTGGACATGCCGCCCTCGATGCCGCCCGCGCGATTGCTCGCACGCGCCACCGCGTCGCCGTCGGGCGCAAAGGCGTCATGCGACCGGCTGCCGACGTAGCCGCTCGTTGAAATGCCTTCACCTATCTCGACTGCTTTGACGGTTTGAATGCTCATGAGAGCTCCGGCGATGATGCCGTCGAGCCGGTCCCACGGCTGCCGGTTGCTCCCCACGCCCACCGGCACGTTCATCGCCTGGAGTTCGAACTCGCCCCCTAAGGTGTCGCCCTCGGCCTTTGCCCGATCGATGCGGTCGATCATCCGCTCCGAAACGGCGAGGTCGGGACAGCGCACCTGCGATCTGTCTATATCTCCTATATCGGGAAATCCGTCGGGGAATTCGGCCTCTACGTCCCCGATTCGGCGCACGTAGCCCGCAACCGACACCCCGAAGAGGCCCAAATACTGCCTCGCCAGCTCGCCCAGGGCCACCCGCATGGCCGTCTCACGCGCCGAGGCTCGCTCCAGCACGTTCCGCAGGTCGCGCTGGCGGTATTTCAGGGCCCCCGCATAGTCGGCGTGGCCGGGCCTCGGACGCGTGATCGGCGGGCCGCTGCGCACGTTCTCGAAATCTCGGTTTCTGATGATCAGCGCGACCGGTGAGCCCAGCGTCAAGCCCTCGCGCAGCCCCGCGAAAACCTCCGCCTGATCCGCCTCGATTTTCATGCGCGCCCCGCGGCCGTAGCCACCTTGCCGCATGGCCAAGCGCCCCTGCAGCGCCGCGAGGTCGATGCGCATGCCCGCGGGCAGCCCGTCCAGGATCCCAACCAGGGCGGGGCCGTGGCTTTCGCCGGCCGTGAGATAGCGGATCATAGCTCACATGTTCGACGTCCGCGGTGCGTCATCTTCGGCACCTTGCGCAAAACAAAGGGCGGCCGTAGCCACCCCTCGTTTTCCTTGCTTGTAGCGGTCGGCTTTAGCCGACCGGCGAGCTTCGCTCGCGAGCTACTTTTCGGCCAAGATGTGCGGCGTGATCAAGAACACCACCTCGTTGTGGATCTTGCCTTGCTGGATGTTCTTGAACAGCGCCCCGAAGATCGGGATGTCGCCCAACAGCGGCACCTTGCTGATCGTCTGCGTGGTCTGGTCGTCGATGAGGCCACCCATGACGATGGTGTCACCGTCCTTCACCCGCAGCACGTCGTCGATCTTGCGGTTGTCCAGAATCGGGTATTGCTGCACGAATCCGGAGATCACACTTCGTTCGACATGCAAGGTGGTGGTGATGTAGCCGTCGGTATTGATGACCGGCGTGAGCAGCAGCTTGACGCCGATATCGATGTACTGCACTTGGTAGTTGCCGGCTTGGGCGCTGAAGTACACGATCGGGTAGGTCTGCCCGACCAGCAGGCTGGCCTGCTGATTGTCGAGCGCGGCCACCCGCGGCGTGGCCAGAAGCTGCGCCTGGTTGTGCGAGATGAGGTAGTTGATCACGCCGCTTACCGCAAACGTGGTGCGGACGAACGGGTTCGGCGCGATGTTCGTGAGGCCGAGCGTGCCGGACGCTGGGCAGGTGCTCGATGCCGCCGGCTGCTCGAACAAGCAGATGGCGGACGACCCGCTCCAGTTGATGCCGTTGTTCGCGGTGTCGTTCACCGGCGTTACGTCCAGCACTTTGACTTCGAACACGACTTGCGGCGCCGGAACGTCTGACAGCGCAAGGAAGTTGCGGACCGACTGGATGATGTCCGGCGTTCCCGTCACCAGCACCGTATCCGTCCGCGCATCGATCGTGAACGATGTCGCCGGTATGACGGTCGCCAGCTGCTTCGCCAGATCGGACGGGTTCGCGTACTTGATCGGGAACGCGACCGTTTGCACGTTCGACGTCCCCTGCGCGCCGAACTCTGCCGTGAGATCTGCCGGGGTCCCGACGATGTACACGTTGCCGACCTTGCGATAATCGAGGCCGTTGGTGCGGACGATCAAATCGAGCGCTTCGGTCAGCGGCACGTTGTGGAGGCTGACGGACGTCGTCCCCTTCACGTTTTGCGTCGCGATGATGTTCTGGCCGCTCTGCTGCGCCAGGATCTTGAGCACGTCAAGGATGTCGGCGTTCTTCACGTCGAGCGAGATCGTGCCCGTGCCGCCCGAGTACGCGCCTGCGGCGCTTCCCGGCGTGCCACCATATGGGGCGCCTTTCGGCGGCCGATAGCCCGGCATGCCCGGGATCTTGCAGTAGTACTTGCCGCCAGGCAGCCACGGATTCGGCGTTGCCATCGCTACGGGAACCGGCGCTGCCGCGACGACCTTCGGTTTCACGACCGCGATGGACGGTTTCTTCGCCTTTACCGCCGCCATGGCTACGGTCTTGGCGACCTTCGCCGGCTTCGTCGCCTTGGCCACCGGCTTCGCAGCCGCAACGGTTTTGGCCGCAGCCGGAGCCGGCACGCCGAACGCCGTTTGCGTAGTGTGGACGTTCAGACTGACCTGCCGATCACCATCGCCGCGCTGGACGTCGACCTGCGACGAGCCATGCGACTCTACGACGATGCGCATGATCGCCGGCGACTGTGACAACTCGCCGACGCGGATCTGACGGATCGGGCCTTGCGTGAAGCCGATGACCCGGGTGTCGCCCACGTAGCTCGCGGGCGAAAGGTCGACGACGGTATCCTGCAAGTTCGACTTCGGGTCGACCGCGAAATGGTCGACGCGTGTCGTGACCGCGCTGTCAGCGACGACCGTGACCAAAAACGAGCCGCTGTGCCCGTTATAGGTCACGTTTTCGACTCGGTTGCCGGCCGCGAGGCTGGCCTGGGAAACAACGAGCGCTCCCAGCACGAACGATGTGCCGACGAGCCACGCTGTCACCAACCGAAGATGCCGATGCATTGCTTAACCCCCTAGCGAGATGCGACGCTGCTGGTTTTGCGCTGCCAGCGTCACGTAGTCGGGGCCGATGGCCACGACGCGGAAAGTATCGGCCACGTAATCCCCAGGCCGAACGATATACGATCTGCCGCTTGCTTCGATGATGGCGCTGTAGCCGCCGTCCACGACGATGCCCGTGAGATGAACGGTGTCCCAGATGGATCGCGGACCAGCCGCTCCCGGCGCGCCTTCGAAGCCGGGAAGCGTCGGGATGTTCGGAAATGTGCCCACCGCCACACGTTTGGGCGGCGCCGCTGACGACGACTGCGGCGGCCCATAGAGCGCGACGAACGGATCAGCTCGGCCCGAGCCGCTGATCGTTTTCGCGCGCACGATGGGTACCGGGGTCGACACCGCGGCGGGTGGCGTCGCGCTCATGAGCGCCTGTTCTTGCATGCTGGTCGTCGTCGCCTGAATCGTTTCCGATCGTCCGCAGCCTGCAACGGCGAGGGCGGCGGCAAGGACGGCAAGCGCGATGCGTTGATTCACGATCTTAGCCTCCCTGCGGTCCGCTGCCCGGAGCTGGCGTCGGCGGCGCGACGGTTCCGTTCGGACTCAAGCGATATGCGACGATCGGCAGCACGACGTGCAGTTGCGGCGTTTCGCCGACGTTGGCGATGATCGGCGTCACGGTCACATCGCCGACGCCGATGAGTTTCGGGAACTTGTTGAGGTCGCGCAAGAAGCGTTGGAAATCTGCGTAGGTGCCTTGCAATTCCATGTTCATCGGCACTTGCGTGAACGATTGATTGAGATACGAGAGCGCCGCCGCGCGGGCCGAGTTTGGCGCCGGCGTCGGCGCGCCCGGCGCACTGACGGGCCCATTCGGGCCCACCGGTGTGGGCGAAAATCCCGGCACTGCCGTCGCGCCAGCGACGCCCGTTTGTTGGGCAACGCCGGCCGTCTGAGCGGTGTTTGCGTTCTCAGCGCCCGCCACGCGCGCGGCCGCTTTGATGGGAGCGCCAACGCCCGGCGCTTGTTCGACGCTGGTCGCGTTTGCAGGCGCGGGACTTGGAGAACCAGCCGGCGCCGCGGTTGGAGGCGGTGCCGCCGGCACCACAGCCGTGACCGTCAAGCCGTCGCGCTTCGCGAGATCTTCGATCTGCTTGAGGTACGACGGGACATACGCGCGCGGATCCGCGGTCAGCTCAACGCCACGCAGGCGCTGCTGAATCGCCTTTTGCAGCGCGAGGTACTGCGGCTTCTCGTTGGCCACGCGCTGCAGATCCGTGTAGGTCTGCTGCTGCTGGGCGATGGTCGCCTTTTGCTCGCCGATCTGGTCGTACTTCGGCTTGAAATCCAGAATGTAATAGAGGATCACGATCGCGACGATCGCGACGGCGATGATCCAGTTGCGTTGGGTTGCGCTCAGTTGCGTCATTGGCCGCTCACCGCCGGGCTCAATTGCCCAATCACGGAAAAGGTGACGGCACCCGGCGCGTTGTTGCCGCCGGGCTGTGCCGTCGACGTCAGCGTCGCGTTGCCGAAGACCGGCGAGCTATCCAGATTCAGCATCAGATCGGCCACGTCGCGCAGCGTCGAGGTCTTGCCGGTGACGGTCGCCGAGCCGCCGGCGTGGTTGAGCGTCAAGCCGCTGAACCACACGCTCGTCGGCGTGACGTCCCCGAGATCCGCGAGGATCTCTGCCAGCTGCAGCGGGCTCTGCTTGATGCGTTCGAGCAGTTCGGCCTTCGCCTTGAGCTGCTCCACCTGGTCGCGAAGGTCGTCGACTTCTTTGACCTGCGCTTGAACCTGCGCGATCTTATCGTTCCACGAGCTGATCTGGTTGTTATAGTTGTTGACGAGCAGCGTCTGCCAGATATGGCCGACGATCGCCACAACCACCACGATCGCCAGCAGCCAGAGCAGCCTGCGAAGCGCTGGATCGAAGGCGACTCCCGCGCCGCGCTGAGCTGATGGAAGCAGGTTGATATTAATCACGGCCGAGCATCCTCATGTCCGCTACATCAATCGTCATCATACCGTTGCAGCAACCCTCTCGGGCACCATATCTCTGCGCGCAAGCCCCATCGCCACGATGAGCGTCGGGCCGAGTTCCTTGAGATAATCCGCGGGGAAGTCCGCGGCGCTGGCCGACACGCCTTCGAGCGTATCGGCAAGGGAAACCGGCAAGCCGATCTCGTGGCTCAAGAAAGAATCCATATTCTTCAGCTGAGCGGTGCCACCACCCAGCACGACCGAGTCGATCACCTCGCCGCGGAAGCGCGTGCGGAAGTAGTCCAGCGATTTGTGGATTTCGGTCACGAGCTCGGTGAGCGGCGGCGTGATCACGTTGAAGATGCGCGTCACGTTCGGGGGAACCGGTTGCGTATCGCGCTGCGAGAGGATGGCGCCTTGCTCGCGTTTCATCTTTTCCGCTTCCGACGGCGAGACGTTCAGCCCGGCCGCGATGGCTTTGGTCAGCGCGTCGCCGCCGATCGGCACGTTACGCGTGAACGGCACGAAACCCGATTTCGCGATGTTGATGCTCGTCGAGGCAGCGCCGATGTTGATGATCGCCACGTTCTTGTCCCAGCGCGGATCGCCGGGCGACGTCACCGCGCGCACCATGGCGAACGGCTCGACCTCCACCACGCCCGGCTGCAGGCCGGCGAATTGCAACGCGCTCGCCTGCGACAGCACGAGATCTTTCTGCGCGGCGACGATGAGCACGTCCATGTTCTGGCCGTCTTCGGCCTTGCCCAAAATCTTGGCATCCATCTGCGCTTCGTCGACGGAATACGGCAAGAAGCGCTCCGCTTCGTACGTGATCGACGTGCGCAGTTCGCGCTCGTTCATCACGGGCATCGTCACTTGACGCACGACAATGGTCGGACCGGCGACTGCGGTCACAGTTCGCCGCACCGTAAACGCGCCGTCCGTCATCAATTGCCGCAGCGCTTCTCCGACGAGCGCGGGATCGGCGACCACGCCGTCGCGAATCGAGTTCGCGGGCGTCGCCACTTTGTAGACGTGTTCGAGCACTGCGCCGCGCGGCGATGGCGCGAGCTGCACGGCCTTCAATTCGGATGAACCGAAATCGATGCCGACGTATCGCTGGGAGCCGCGCGAAAACATGCTACCGAATGCCATATGCGTCCATGCTCCCTGCCCGAACGGTCAATACAAGCAATAAAATGAGAGTCAATGTCTGACCTCACTCCTAACCATCGGCATAGTGGGACGCGATACTTAGAACGCCCATTCGCCCAAAATCACGTTCGAGTATCGGTTTACCAGGCGGGACGAAAACCCACGCCGCCGTTAGACGCGCAATTTGCCGGCGAGGGCCGAGATACCCGCAGGACTCTTGATGACGATGTGGGCTTCGTGCATGTCGATGAGTTTATCGTCCCAAAAGCGGTTCAGGGTTCGGTTCACGCTTTCGCGGGTGGTCCCGATCATATTCGCCATCTCTTGGTTCGTGAGGCGAAGGGTCAGCCGCACCCCGTCCGGCGTCCGCTCGCCGAAATTATTGCCGAGGTTGAGCAGCAGCGACGCGAGCCGGGTGGGCACGTCTAGGAACGCGGCGGCTTGGATGGCCTCATTCGTGGCGCGCAGCCGCGCCGACAGCCCGAGGACGAGCAGCACGCACATCTTGGGGCTGCCGGTCAAGACGTCGAGAAAGTCATCGCGCGCGAGGATGGCGACCTGAACGTCGTCGAGCGCCTTGATGGTGGCAGAGCGCGGTGACGCGTCCAGCACGCCCATCTCGCCGAAAAAGTCCCCCTCTTTGAGGATGGACAAGATGTTTTCTTTGCCGTCGCCGGCCGAGCGCGTGACCGCGACGTTGCCGTGCAGCACGATGAAGAGAGAGTCGCCCGGATCGTTCTCCCGCACGAGCACGGCATGCTTGGGATAGCGACGCGTTTGCAGCCGCGTTGCCACCGCGGCGCGCTGCTCGTCGGAGAACGATGCGAAGAGCGGAACTTTGGCGAGGATGGAGCCGTCTCGCGGCGGCGTGCTGATGCCTTGCATTGGGTACCCTCTATATCGGCAGCTTGTAGCGGTCGGCTTTAGCCCGATGCCGCGCTAGTTGTAGCGGTCGGCTTTAGCCGACCCGAAGGCCGCAGCTACCTCAGAAGGTGTGTCCCTAAAAAACGCTCGTAGGCCATGCCTGGCCCGAACAGCAGCACGGGCGCGTACGCGCCGATGAGCGACGCGATGACCATGAATGGCCCGAACGGCAGCGCCTCTCGGCGCCCGCGCCGCCCCGCCGCCAGCACCGGGATCGCGAAGACCGCACCTACAACAAACGATCCGAGCGTTGCGGCAAAGGCGGTCGGGAAGCCGAGAAAAAGGCCGATGCCCGCGCCGAGCTTGACGTCGCCCAAGCCGAGGCCGGCGCCTCGAGTGACGACGTAGATGACGAGCAACAGTCCGGCAAACACCGCGGCTCCCTCCAGCGCGGCCACGAAATGGTGCGACAACGCCGCAAATGCGAAGCCTGTGGCGATCGTTGAATACGCGAGCGAATCCGGGATCAGCAGATGGTCCAGGTCGACGAACGCGACGGCGATCAAAACGGCTGCAAGCACGCAGATCGCGAGCGCGGCGACCGACACGCCAAGCTCGAGAACCGCGAGCGTGAACAGCGCCGCCGTGATGGCTTCGATCAGCGGATAGCGAACCGAGATGGCTGCCTTACAAACCCGGCATCGGCCACCCAAGACCAACCACGACGCGATCGGAACGTTCTCGAAAGCCGATAAGCGGTGGCCGCAGCGCGGACACTGCGACGGCGGCTGCAGCAGCGATTCACCGCGCGGCAGCCGGTAGATGACCACATTCAGAAACGAACCGACCGCCAGGCCGACGATCGCGGCGACGAATGCAAAAAGCGCGACCATGACCGGTTAGTTGTGGCCGCCGAGCAAGCTCGACCTCTATTTTCGGGCGCCTACCATGGACCGCAAGGTCGGCGCCGGCGAATGATAGAGGCCGAGATTGTTCGCCCCGCTCGCTAGTTTCCTACGATGCCGCCAGCTTGGTAGAACAGGATCGATGTGCAGGCCGTGCACTGCGTCGTCAGGTCGGTCATGTGCAGGCCCATTGTGGTCGTCGAGTCGTGGCCGCCCGCGTCCATGATCTCGTACGAGCCGAAGCCAGACCCGGACGTCGCCATGGTATACACCGCTCCGCTTACCGGATCGGTTGGCGTGAAGTTCAAGTACGGCGTGGTCAAGTTGCCGGCGCCGAACGCAAGGGGATAGTTGCCGTTGTGATCGACCGCATATTCCTCCATCGCGGTCGCAATCTGCTTCTCGTTGCCTTCGCACGAAGACGTCTGCGACTCGGCGCGCGAGTGGAGGAAGTTCGGAATCAATATAGCCGCCAAAATGGCGATGATAGCGATCACGATCATCAGCTCGATGAGCGTGAAGCCCTTCTGAAGTTTACTCACTCTGGTTGCTCCTTATTTTGAGCGCCACCATCGTGCGCTCGACCGCCCGAGCCCCCCTAAAGGTAGGCAAAGCCCACCGGCAGATCGCACCGCGCCGGTCGGCCTCCTACTTGTGAAATGCCCACCGATACGATTCGCGCGCGGCTATCGAATGAAGTGGGGACCTCAGACTTGCGCGCGATGGGTCAAAGGGCCTAATGCATACAGCAAAAAAGCCGGTCAGCGACGACCGGCTCGTGTATGGCGCCTCGAATTGGCTTTGCTTAGTTCCCGACCACACCGCCATTTTGGTAGTACCAAACCGACGAGCAGCTTACGCACAGCGTGTTGCTGCCGGTCTGGTGCAACCCGGTCGTCGTCGTCGGATCGTGCCGCCCGCCGTCTGTGATCTCGTACGAGCCAAACGGAGAGCTTCCGGTTCCGAGCGTGATCGAGTAGTTACCGCCGGCCGGGTCGACGAACGTGAAATTGAGATATGGGCTGATCAGGTTGGGGGTCGTCGGATACGTCCCGTTATGATCGACCGCGTACTCCTCCATCGCCGTCGCGATTTCTTTTTCATTGCCTTCGCAGGCCGCGGTCTTCGATTCCGCGCGGGCGTGGAGGAAATTCGGGATCAGGATCGCCGCGAGGATGGCGATGATGGCGATCACGATCATGAGCTCGATGAGCGTAAACGCGCGGGTGTGCAGCTTCACGGTGTCCCCTTCTTGTCGCTCGTGATGCGCCTCGCCCGATGTATCGTCAGATTCTCTTGAATCATGTAGCGAGAGCCGGCCCGCGAAGACCGGCTCTCGTTCTTCGGTTGTTTGGTCTGTCGCCTTACTTACCGACGATGCCGCCGGCTTGGTAGTAGAGAACCGATACGCAGGCCGTGCACTGCGTTGTCAGGTCGATCTTGTGCAGTCCTGTGGTGGTCGTCGTATCGTGGCCGCCTGCGTCCATGACCTCGTACGAGCCGAAGCCAGCCCCGGTCGTCGACATGGTGTACGGGGATCCGGTAACCGGATCGGTTGGGGTGAAGTTCAAGTACGGCGTGGTCAAGTTACCCGTTCCGAAAGTGAGGGGATATACGCCGTTGTGGTCGACTGCGTACTCTTCCATGGCGGTCGCGATCTGCTTCTCGTTGCCTTCGCAGGCAGACGTCTGTGATTCGGCGCGCGCGTGGAGGAAGTTCGGGATCAATATCGCCGCCAAAATGGCGATAATGGCGATCACGATCATCAGCTCGATGAGCGTGAAGCCCTTCTGAAGTTTTCTCAAGGTACTGGTCTCCTTCATTGTGAGCGCTCTTGTAATGTGCTCGCTTGTACGAGCTCCTCCGACACGCTTGGCGAACACGTTCTCCGCGCAAGTCCTACCGCGCCGGGGTCGGTCCCAACTTAGGAAATGCCCAAAAGGCGAGGGCGTAGACAAAGGCAAACGGGTGTTCCCATGCGGGCGCTTCCATTGTGACCTACGTCACACCCGGCACGAGCCAACCTAGCATCAGCGAACGTCGCCCTTGGTCGACCGCAGTAACGGTTACGTTGATTCTACTTGTCGCAGCCGCCGCGCGGTTCGTCGAATTGTTCCGCCACTCGACCATTCCCGACGAAGCGTTCACCATCTGGCTGTCGGCCCATCCGCTGGCGCAGATGCTGTCCATCTTGCGGACGGGCGATTTTCATCCACCCCTTTCGTACTTAATCGCACACGCGCTGCTCGCGCTGACGCCGAAAGCATACCTTTTTCGCGCGATCACCGCCGCGTGCGGCGTGCTCGGAGTCGGGGCCACGTACTTCCTCGCCGTGCGCATCATCGGACGGCTCGCTTGGCTTCCGGCGCTCCTCACCGCCGTAACTCCGAGCCTCGTGTATTTCGACCGCTTCTTCCGCATGTACGCGATCCTCGCCGCGCTGACCGCGCTCTCGTGGCTGCTGCTGGTTCGCTCCTTGGAGAAACCCGAGCGGCCGTGGCGATGGGTCGCCTATGCAGTGGTCGCCGCGCTGCTGATCTACACGCACTACCTGGCGTTTTTCACCCTCGCTGCGCAAGCCGTCTGCGTGGCGGTTGCCCAACCGCGTCAGTGGCGGTACTGGCTGTCGTTGGCCGCCGCGGTCGTCGCGTGGCTGCCGTGGCTGCCGGCGTTTCTCGAGCAGCTTCCCAACGGGGGCACCGCGTTCAACGGCGTGACCGCGTTTCAGTTCCGATACACGTTGCCGGCCTTCGTGCTTACCGACGGATTGCCTGACGCGCTCGAGTTCAACTCCGCATATCTTGCTCTGCTGTGGGCGCTGCTCGCCGCGGGCGTCATCGTGTCGGTGCTGCGGCCGAAATACCGGCTAGCCGCATGGCTACTCGTACCGATAGCCCTTCAAGCGCTCTACACGTTCGCCGCCGGCAGAAACCTCTTGACGCAGCGCTACCTGCTCGACGATGTCTTCGCGTTGAACATAGCGGTGTGCGTGCCGGTGTCCGCGCTCGCCGCCGGCCGCTGGCGCTCCGCCGGAGCGGCGATGGCAGCCGCTCTTATCCTGCTCATGACAAATGGCACCATTGACAAGCTCTTCATCTCGAAGTTTATGGCCGTTGATTGGCAGGCCTACGCGCGGTTTCTGGGGGGAAGAGCGCAACACGGTGACGTCATCGTCTTCGATGACGCCTCGGCCTGGCTCGCGCTCGCCGACAATCCCTTGGTGCGCCGGTATCCGACGTTTCCGGTCTCAAACCAAAAGGCGGCGCGCGCGGTCGCGAACTTCATCGCGCGCTATCCGCGCGTCTGGTACGTCGATTATCAGTCGCAGTTCTCCGATCCGAACCATCTCATCTTCGACGCCCTGCGCCGCACCCATCCGGTCACGCGAACATGGGTCTCGACGGAGGAGGGTCACTTGGACGTGGTCACCACGACGCTCTTTGCGGAGCCGACCGGCAAACTGACGGCCCCCGAACGCCTTCGCGCCCGCCGTTCTGGACCGAAGAGGGCGATGTAGACGGTCGATTCGTGCTCGATGTGCGTCTGCAGCCAAGCGCCGAGAATGGGTCGCGTCGCTCGAAGATGTTGAAGGATGCGCCGTCGCGGATCGACCACGTCGCTCTGGTTTTCCACGTACCAGACGCGTCGGTCCGGCCAGCGGTCGAGATAGGCGATCGCTCCCGCCACGTCTTTCGGCAGGCTCGCTGCGTACGCGCGGTGTCCGCGGACCGAGACATACGCCCGCATGATCAAAAACGGCATGGCCTGGCTGAAGACCAGGATGTCGCTTTGACGTTCGCGCGAGAGCAACAAGAGATCGACTGCGTACCAGTCGGACGTCTGATACTTCGGCACCAGCAGCAGGTTGGAGAGCGACACGACGCTGACCGCCAGGACTGATGCCGCGACGACCACGCCGGCGAGGCGGGCCCGGGTGCGCAACAGGGCGACGATCACCACCGCGATCGCGCACGCGACGGCCGGCACCAAATGGACGAAGTAGCGCGGAATCGAGAGGTTCTTGCTCGACGCGGCGGTGATCGCGACCTGCAGCGCGATCGGCAGCAGCCAGTACGGCAGAAGCGTCTTGCGCGCGATGACGGCGCCGGCGACAAGCAGCGTCGCGACGGCTGCGGTGGTGAAGTAGTAGAATTCCGGCGGCGCCTGGAGCGAGACTTGCGGGATACCGCCGCCGCTGAGCAAGTAGATTCCAACGCTCGGCCAAAAGAATCGCTCTCCGGCCATCCGGCCGACGAGGCCTCCCTGCGGAAACTGGACGCGCAGCGCCCAAATCCACGGGATGAACGCCGCCACGGCAAGCGCCGCGACGACGAATGCAGGCCAGGCGTTGCGGATCCTCGTCGCGGCATAAATCAGCTGCGAGGCGACGACGAACCAACCTAAATACTGCACGTACGGCAGAGAGATCGCGAGAAGCCCGTACACGATCCACGCCGCGCGGCGCTTCGCTCCTTCTTCTTCGATCGCGACGGCGAGCACCCACCACGACGCCGTGGTCAGCGCGGCGAGGGGCGCGTACATGCGGAAGAGCCGATCGAACTCGACGAGCAGCGGGGCCGTCGCCACGGCGAGTGCGGCGAACGCGGCGACCGCGTCGCCGAACGTCCGCCGAGCGAGCGCCCACGTCGCCAGGATGGTCACCAGCCCCATGGGCGCCGTCAGCCAGCGGTAGTCTTCGCGGGGCCAGTGCAACGTCGAGATGGCGGCGTGCGCGAACAAGTAAAACAAGGGCGGGTGGACATCGTTATGCGCGACGCGCGACAAAAACCCATCGAGCGGCGTGCCGCCGAGGAATATGCTAAAACCCTCGTCGAGAAAGAGACTCTTCGTGGTGAGCTGCCAAAAGTGAAGGCCGGCCCCGATCACGAGAGCGGCTGCAAGAACGACGATTGACCAGCGATTGAGCGGACGCGCAGGCGCTCGCGCGAGCGTCACTTGATGTCTTGCTGGAGCTTCTGTACCGTCTTGGACAGCGTGCGGGAGATCTGCCGCTGGGTCGAGCCGAGTCGCTTGGCGATTTCGGTCTGCGTGAGATCCATGTAAAAGAACAAGTGGATCACGCGGCGTTCGAATGCGGCCAACTTCTCGATGGCCGCATCGAGCACGATCCGGTCTTCGACGGGCAGCTGGAAGGTCACGTGGCGCAGGCTCTTGATGGCGTCGAGGTTCGCTTGTCGCTCGGTCGGGCCGGCCTGAGCCGACAGCGAGACGATGTTGTACTGGTGCTGCATGCGTTGCAGCTCGCGAACGCCTTCGACCCGGATGTTCATCTCCGTGGCCAGTTCTTCGTCGGTGGGCGAGCGGCCGAGCCGCGACGTGAGTGAATCCTTGGCCTCGTGCATGTGCCGGCTGAGCTTGCGCAGCCAGCGCGGCGGGCGGATCACCGGCGCAAGGTCGCGCAGGTAGTGCGACATCTCGCCGGAGACGATTTGCCGGGCATACGCGCCGAACGGCACGTTGAGCCTCGGATCGAAGCGTTCGACCGCCTTGATGAGGCCGACGAACCCAACTTGTTCGAGGTCGTCGCGCATGCTGGCATCGCGCGCGAGGTGGGCTGCCAGTCGTTTGACCAGCGGCGCGTACTGCATGACGATCGAGTCGCGGAGTTCGAGCGACCTGGTTCGCAGGTACGCTTCGAACTCCGACTCAACCACGTGGTGGGCAGCCAACGCGAGCGCCTTCGACATCGCGGCTTATTTGATGTTCCCGATGATTTGATACAGCGGCAGGAACACCGAGATCACGATGAAGCCGACGATGAAGCCCATGATGAGGATCATCAACGGTTCCAGCAGCGAGGTCAGCGACGCCAACATGTATTCGACTTCGGTGTCGTAGAAGTCGGCGATCTTGGTGAGCATGCCGTCGAGGTTACCGGTCTCCTCGCCGACCGCCACCATCTGGGTGACGAGCGGCGGGAAGAGCCCCGACAACTGGAGCGGCAGCGCGATCGACTCGCCTTCGCGAACCGATTCGCGCACTCGCAGCACGGTCTGCGCGACCACTTCGTTGCCGGAGGCCTTGCCGACGATCTCGAGCGCCTGCATGATCGGCACGCCCGATTGCAGCAGCGCGCCAAGCGTGCGGCAGAACCGGGAGATGGCGACTTTGCGGATCAGCATGCCGAAGACCGGCAACTTGAGTTTGAATTTGTCGTATTGCAAGCGGCCGGCCGGCGTCGAGACGTAGCGGCGGAAGAGGATGAGTGCGACGATGAACACCGCGAGGATCGCAAGATCGATCTGCCAGTGGCCCAGCCCGTTGGTGACGCCGATCAAGATCTTCGTCGGCCACGGCAGCTTCATGTTCATGCCCACGAAGAGCTCGACGAACGTCGGCATGATGAAGGTGACGAGGAAGAACACGATGAGCACGGCCATGACCAGGATGACCAGCGGGTACGTCATCGCTGCCTTGACCTTCTTCTTGAGGTTATAGTCCTTTTCCAAGAAGGTCGCGAGCCGGTTGAGCACCTCGTCCAGGATACCGCCGAGCTCGCCGGCGCGCACCATGTTGACGAACAGTGCCGTGAAAACTTTCGGGAACTTGCCAAGAGCGTTGGCCAGCGTCGAGCCGCCTTCCACATCGCGGCGCACCGCGATGATGACGTCCCGGAGCATCTTGTCCTCGGTCTGGACGCTGAGGACGTCGAGGCAACGCACCATCGCGAGGCCGGCGTTGATCATGGTCGCGAACTGGCGCGAGAAGACGACGAGCGCCTGTTCGTTGACGCCCCGGATCCTGCTGAAGACGGCGCCGAGGTCCGTTGTGAGGACGCCGGTGCTCTTCTCGCTGATGCCGGTGACGAAATAGTTCATCTCGCGCAGCTTGGCGCGCAAGACGCGTTCGTTCTCGGCCTCGATGATGCCGTTGACCGACCTGCCGGTCGAGTCTTTGGCTTGGTATGCGAAACTAGGCATGGGTCTCCTTATTTATAACTTGGTATACTGGCCAACCAGAATGATCACGAGCAGGATGAGCAGCCAGAGCAACGACAGATTGCCGAATTCCACGACGTCTATCCCCCCTTTAGGAGCCTTCGATCAGTTTGCGGAGTTCATCCGGATGCATCGACGCGTTGAACGCCTCTTCCGGAGTGATCATGTGTTTGCGCACGAGGTCGCGAAGCGACATGTCAAAGGTCTGCATGTGCAGGCCGCGGCTCGTGACGATGGAATTGTGAATCTGGTGGGACTTCGCCTCGCGGATCAGATTACGGATGGCGGGCGTCGCCGTCATGACTTCCGCCGCGGGCACGCGTCCGACGCCCGAGGCGTGCGGCAACAGGCGCAGGCAGACTACCGCTTCGATGACCGAGGCGACCTGCACGCGGATCTGCTGCTGCTGATGCGCCGGGAACACGTCGATGATGCGGTCGATCGTCTGGGCCGCGTCCGACGTGTGCAGCGTTGCAAACACCAAGTGCCCGGTCTCGGCGATCGTGAGCGTCGTCGCGATCGTGTCCATGTCGCGCATTTCGCCGACGAGCACCACATCCGGATCTTCTCGCAGCGCAGCGCGCAGCGCGTTGGAAAACGTATATGAGTCCTGACCGATCTCGCGCTGGTTCACGATCGACATCTTGTGAAAATGCAGATACTCGATCGGGTCTTCCATCGTCATGATGTGGCGCGACATCGTCGAGTTGACCAAGTCGACCATCGCGGCGAGCGCCGTCGACTTGCCGGAGCCCGTCGGGCCGGTGACGAGCACGAGGCCGTGCGGCCGCGTGGTGAGATCCGCCAGCACGGGCGGCAGGTTCAAACTGTTGAGCGGCGGCACTTGCGAAGGGATCGCACGGAACACCGCGCCGATGACGCCGCGCTGCCGGAACGTGTTGATGCGGAAGCGGCCAAAGCCTTTGAGGCCGTGAGAAAAGTCGAGCTCGAGGTTCTTTTCGAATCGCTCTTTCTGGGCATCGGTCAAGATGCTGTACATGAGGCGTTTGGTGTCGTCCGGTGTCAGTTTCGGGAACTCCGTGGGCGTCAGCCGGCCGTCGATGCGCAGCACCGGCGGCAACCCGACGCACATATGAAGATCCGACGCGCCGCGCTCGATCGTTACGCGCATCAGCTCGTCCATCCGAAGTCCAAGAAGATCGCTGATATTGGCAGCCATGCGTTAGCTCAATTTCCTATCCGGAGCCACAAGTGGAATGCGCCTCTTTACAGATTATCGGCACAAATTGTTGGTTCTCACAATGGCGGTCGCCCGGCCTCCCACACGCATATCCGACTGATGCGAGCGCCCGAATATGACATGCGTTGGCCCGTCGAGCGGTACGCTAGGTCGCTGACGCCTCAGGACTTGTAGCGGTCGAGCTTGCTCGACCTATCGTCATCGCAATCAAGATCGGCACCCCCAGCATGATAGCCGTCAGGAGCATCAATACCCAGACCGGTGGCGCAATAGCGGATGTCCGGTTCGTGGCATCAAGCGCGTAGCGAAGGAATCCCAAGGTCGCAAACCACCACGCATACCGCGCCCAGCGGCCCTGCGTCGCGGAGGCTGGAGCGATCCAAAGAAGATACCACGGATGGATGATCGGAGAGCTCCAGATCAGCGCGCTGATAGAGCGCCAGATTGCCGCGCTGGAGCCGGTGCGTGCGTAGCGCCAAGCGCTGTATGCGAGAACGGACAGCATCGCCAAGACGAGGGCGAGCTCGATCAGGCGTGGCCACGAAGGTTGCCCGAAGATCGGCAGGGCCGGTACCGACGGGAACGCCGGCTGGTTTGCAAGGCCCGCGCCGAAGAACGGATATGAGAGGATCCACGTGGGCGACATCGCCACCATACCGGTGTGGCCGACAAGCCCGTAGAGCGTTGCGCTTCCCTGCCAGAATGGCCTGAAGCACAACGCGACAACGATCGCTGAAAGGAGCAGGGCGAGTACACCGTTGAGCGGTTGCCTTCGGCCGGCCTGAATCACGAGGAACGGCACGGCGATCAGCGCGACGATCTTTACGGACGCCGCGGCTCCGAGCAGCAGCCCGGCAATCAGCGGGTACTCGTCGACGATCGCAAACGCCCAGACGGCTAGCGCGATCATGATGATATCGTTATGTCCGCCGGCCGCCGTCTCGTACGCGACGAGCGGATTGAACGCGAACGCGCCGATCTTCGCTACGGAGATTGGAGCGGCCGGCTTTAGCCGACCGAACTCGTCGCCGCTACTTGGAGCAGTCGGCTTTAGCCGACCGACGTCGTCGCCGCCACTTGGAGCGGTCGGCTTTAGCCGACCGACATCGTCGCCGCTACTTGGAGCGGTCGGCTTTAGCCGACCGACATCGTCGCCGCTACTTGGAGCGGTCGGCTTTAGCCGACCGAACTCGTCGCGCTTAGCAATGATTCGCATTAGCCCAAGACTCGTCACAACACCCGCCGCAACCGCGATGAGTCGATGGGTCCAAACCTGCGCCCACAGTGAAGCGTGCACTTCCAGACGCGCGACGCCGCCCACCAAGAGCGTCCAAAGCGGCCCGTAGTCGTCGGATGGCGACGGATTGCCATAGAAGGCCATGCAGCGCGCAAGAATCGGATCGCCGGCCGTGTCAATGCGCGAAAAGAGCAAGTACGGATTTATTCCGTGAACGCCGAAAAGCCGCCCTAAAATCACATAGTTGTAGGGGTCTGCCGAAAAGGTTCCCGGGAAAAAACTCAGCGCCAAGCCCAACACGAATTGCCCGGCGACGAGCAGCCACACGGCATGCTTGCCGATGTCGCTCACCGAGCGCGCAAATTGCCATCCGACTACGCCGATGAAACCAGCCAAGGCCCAAACCAGCAACAGCATGGGCCAACCGTTGTGTGCTCCAAAGACCACGGGGACGGGCAGCGCCGGACCGACATGAATGCTGACGTCGTTCGGCCTCGTAACGTCGACGATGGCTTTCGGCGCGATGCGCCCAGCGATCAGCGATGCCGCAGCGACGCCGAGGATCATCACGCCAATCCACGCCGCAACCTTCTGCGGCGTCCTTGACCTCACGCCCGGGCTCGTTTCAATTGCGCGATCGCGATCGGCGCGATCAAGTATGCCACTGTGATGGCGAACAAGAACACGCGCGGAACCTGCTCCAGAGCCGTCACGTCAATGGGGTAACACAAGAGCACGAGGGCGCCGAACCACCACGCGTAGACGGCCCAGCGATTTCCAGCCGCCATCGCCGGCGACAGCCAAAGTCCGTACCACGGATGCATCGCGGACGCGGTCCAGACGAACGCGGTGATCGTGCGCCATAGTTCCCCCCAGTCTCGGCGCCAGATGAAACGAAACCACGACCACACTGCGATAACGAAGAATGCCCCGAGGAGTCCGAGCTCGACAACGCGCGGCCACGAAGGTTGTCCGAAGAGCGGAAGCGACGGCACGCCGGGGAAAGCGGGCCCGTTCTGAAGCCCGGCGCTGAAGATTGGATAGTTGATGAGCCAGGCGAGCGACATGCCGAAGTAGCCGCCGTGTCCAACCACGGTGTACGTCGTTGAAGCCCCGTACCAGAAAGGCCGAAAGAACAACACGAATACCGCGACGGCAAGCGCACCGGAAAGGATGCCCGTCAGCACGTTCTTTCGGCTGATCACGACAACCAGAAACGGCAAAGCGATCGCGGACACGTACTTGATCGAGATCGAGGCGCCGAACAAAAGGCCAGCGATCAGCGGCCACCGGTCAGCCACCGCGAATGCCCAGACGGCGAACGCCACCATGATCATGTCGTTGTGTCCGCCAACCGCGGTCTCGAAAAGCACCAGCGGGTTGAAGGCAAACGCGCCGACTCTCCGGATTCGTTCGCCGACTTCGACGCGGTAGAGCAGCCGCCACAGGCTGAACCCCGTTGCTACAGCAGCGACAATCGAAAGGAAACGTTGCGTCCACACCTGCGCGTACAATGAAGCGTTCACCTCAAGACGTGCCAGCGCGCCTGCGAGCAGCGTCCAAAGCGGGCCGTAATTGTCAGGTGGGGGCGGGTTGGGGAAGTAATGGAGCAGCGTTCGCATGATCGGGTCGCCGTGCAAGGGTACGACGTGCACCCCGTATGGGTTCTCACCGAATACGCCATATTGGCGCGCGCACACGATGTAGACATAGACGTCGCTCGAAAGGAGCACGGCGAAGAAAGAAAGCGCGACGCTCACGATAATCTGCGCGCTCACGAACCAGACCCATGGCGCGTCTGCTTGCCTCGAGGCAAGTGTCGTGAACCACCACCCGAGCGCCGCCAAGATGCCGAGGGTCGCGAGAACCGCGCCGATGACGAGCCATCCGCCGAATGCGCCGTTTACCACCGGAATTGGCAGCAAGAGTCCCGCGGCCTCGAATATGTGTTCCTCAGGACGCAGCCCAGGGCCAGCGATCACCCGCTTGGCAGCGCTGCTCGCCGCCACGGAACCTGCGAACGCGACGAACACCATCGCCGCGATCGGCAATAGCAACTTGGCGCGAGTCATCGCGGCGCAGCCAATTCGTAGACCGTCACGTCATCTGATTGAAAGACCGGACGTAGCGCGCCGTCGGCTTGATCCTGCTGCAACACCCGCCAATCGATGCCGGTCGGCGTTCGCTCGACATAGGCCCGATACGCGTTCACGACCATAAATCTGAAACCCGCAGCTCTCAGCGCGGCGTAACGGACCGATGGCTTCGCGTGCCAGTCGATATCCCAGACGGCCTGATAAAATGGATTTCCCCAAACGACGTTCGGCCCGAAATAATAGTCGCGCACGTCGTCGAGGGCGAAGATGCGTTCGTTCGCGCGCGTATGCGTTCGAAACCAATCAGCTGCGGCATACGATTCCAGCCTGGCCGACAAGTACTGCCGGGCGTCCATTCGCCCGCTCATGTATTGGTACGCTGGAACAACGCTGTTCGAGGCTGCGTACTCGAATCCCGGAATCCAGTTTTCTACGACGGCGAGGGTTCCGAGAGCGATCAAGAGTACCGCGATGGCAGCCCCAAGCCGCGGAGCAATGCGGCGGGCCGCGACGGCGACCGCGATGGCATAGAAGGCGAGCGCCGGCACCAGAAAACGGTCCTGATGGCTTTCCAAGAACCACAAACCAGTGAAGCCGAGCGCGATCAACGCAGGAATGCGTGCGCTCCTAACCCACGCGACGCCGACGGCGAACAGCACGATCCCGAGACGCAGTGCGTAGCCGGGATCTCCACAGTAAAATCGTGGATTTGTCATCATGCGCCACGGCAGCAGCAAAAGATCGGCGGCTCCGTATCCACCGCCGCACCAATTGCGCGTCATCGTAGCGTATCGGACGGAAAAATCAGCGACGGCGCTGCCCGGGTGCAACAAAGGAGAGAGGAAAGGATACGCGGGATCGCCAGCCACGATGGCTGAGCGCGCGTACCATGGCAGCGCGAGCGCCGCGGCGCCAATCAAAAACGAAATGACAGACCAACGCCATTCGCGACGAGCCGCTAGAACGGCCACAACGCCCGCCACGATAATGACTCCAACTCCGGTGAGTTTTACCGCGGCGGCGGACCCGGCAAATGTGCCCGCAACGAGCGCTATGTTTGTCGGGCGTGCGGCGCGCGACGTCAACACGAGGGGTGCTCCAATTGCTGCGACCGCGAACGTCGCAAATGGCACGTCGACATAGAATGACGGCGCGAGCCAAGCCCAGAGAGGCGAAGTCGCTACTAGGGCGGCACCCAGCCAAGCTGCGTTGGGATCAAAGCCTCGCGCGATCGCGGCGCACAGCACTGCCAGCACGATTCCAGACCCTAAGGTGACGAGCGCGGCGCCAGCCGATCCCCCGATCGCGTACGCAGGTAGGGCCGCCGCCTCGCCAAGCAGTGGAAACGCCGTCTGCGTCATCGTGGGGTCGAATGAAAAGACGCCCGTTGTCAGTGCGCGGGCAGCGATCGGCAGATGGTAGGCGATCGGATCCCACCAGACGGCCGGCAGGGCACCCGCGACCGCAGCGGTCACAATCGCCGCGATGAAGGCGCCGATAGCGATCTTGTCGAGCGTCGGTGCATCGGAAGCCATTCGGCGTGCGGCTCGAAGCCAATTGACGAGATCGCCTCGTTGCATCCAGACGTGCGAAAGCAACGTCACACCAAGGACGCCAAAGATGACGTAGGGAGCCACTCGGTCGGCGTGCACCAGCGCTGCAAGCGCTACGAGCGAGCCGATAATCGCATACCCAAGGACGGCTCCAAAGGCCGCACGCTCAATCACGGAGCTAGACGGAGCGATCCTTCGAATGAAGCGAGATCCGACGACTGCCGCACCTGCCCAAGTTACCGCCGCTGCGAAGCTTCCCGCGACCAGTCTCTGCCAAAATCCGGCGCTATCAAGCAAATGCACGCGTACTCAACCACCGACCGTCACATCAAGTACGAAAGCGCTTCAGGTCGAGCGCGGGCCGCCGGTAAGCAGAACTTTGGTTGTCGTTTGCTGTCGCCAAAGCGGTGTGCGCGCGACGCTGCCGAAGCGGTACACGAACGCGCCTTTCATGCGGCAGAACACTTCAAGCAATACGGCTCCGAGCACCCAGTCGATCCGTGGTCGCTCGCGTTTGATGTATGACCGCGCACCGCGCCAAACGGTAGAGAGCTGCATGGTCGAGACCGGGATGTTGTGTCGGCGCCGGATCTGAAGGTTGAGGACGTACCACCGGGTCCGCTGGGCGATGAACTCGCGGATCGTCTCCGGCCCGCGATTGTACACAATTGCATTCGGCGCGTACGCCACCTCGTACCCTACGGATCGTATGCCATGTTCGATCTGCACTTCGTCGGCAAGTGTGAGCGGGTTTAGGCCTTTGAACACCTGGCGGAATGCGACAAGTTCACCCATCTTCGGTTCGATGAGCGCGACCTCGTGGTGCAACTGCCACATGAGGTTGACCGTGAATCCCACAAACGTGTTCTTCGAATTCATGGGGACCGGGTGCGCGCCGACCATGCCGATTCGTGCGTCTTCGAGGGGAGCGACAAGTTCCTCCACCGTGCGAGTGCCGTAGATCAAGTCCGCCGATGAGACGAGAACGATGGGCTCCGCAACAACCGTGAAAAAGGCGTTGATCGCGCGAACCTTGCCACCGCGCTCAGCTTCCTCGACCAGATGGATTCTCGGATCGCGCAGACAGTACTCGGATACGATCTCACCTGTCCTGTCCGTGCAGCCGCTCGCAACGACGGTGATGTTCGTGATTCGATCGCCGGCGCTTTGCGCGAGGATGCTGTCGAGAAGATGCGCGATATTGCGCTCCTCATTATACGCCATAATGCCGATTGCAATCGATTGCATACGTATCTCTGTTATCGGTTCAGCGGAGCAGAGAGTTGACCTGCGGTGCTTCGTCGGCTCCGATAACGTAGGCCGCATATGCGCGCAATGATGTCTCGCTCAAGGTCGTCTTGGATTGCTGCCCCTTTCGTGAAGTTCGCGCCCGAAAATGAAGGCGGGCCAATTCTACTCGCCGTAGGAGCGCACGCGCGACGCCGAAGTGCACATAAGCCCAAATCATTGCGTTCAATGTGGCTTCTTGGAGCCGTCGCCCGTAGCGTTTTCCGAGCGTCGCGGCCGCCTCTCGGCTGGTGGCATCGTCGCCACGAAGCAGCGACTTCACGCATATCTCCAACAGCTTCGACTGGATTTGCTTCGTCAGTCGCGAGCGGAATCGTTTGCGATCACTCAGCGCGATATGTTCGTCGCTCACCAAGTTGGAGATGATCTTTTCAAATCCGGAAACAATGCGCGTGTCCTCTCTGATCGATGCCGCCCCAGCATGACGCACGTACGCGCCGCATGGCTCAAAAGTAACGACGATAGGGAATCGGGCCGCAGCGCGCAGTTCGTAGTCGAGATCCGCTGGTGGTCCCACTTGCAAATCAAGGAACCCAATCGAATCCAGCAACTCGCGTCGGAAGACAATGCTTGTCCACGTTGGGTGCCGATTGCTTAGCATTTCAAAGGCGCCTGCAGGTGCCGCATAGAGTCCGTTGCGTTTCCACAGCGCCAAAGGAGCATAGAGCAACTCCCCATCCTCACCGAATTCAAGGGTTGAACCGATCGACATCATCGCTTGCGGATGTGCCTCAAATCCCGGCAGTACGGAGGCGTAGAAATTCGGAAAGAGTACATCGTCGTCCGACAGGAAGGAAAAAAACGGGGTTTGGACGCGCCGCATCCCAAAGAGGAAATTCTCCGTAGCCCCGACGTTTTGCGGATGGCAATAGTAGCTGACGCGCGAGTCGTGAGCCGCAAGCCGAGCCACTACATCGGCCGTGTTGTCGCCGGAGGCGTTATCGTAGACACAGAGCCGAAAATCCGAAAGCGTCTGGGCCAAGACGCTTCGAATAGCGCGTTCCAGCAACCGAGGTCGCCGAAAGGTCGGGATGATGGTCGTAACCACGGCCACGCTAGAAAGTTTTCGACGCCCTCAGGCGCTCGACTGATCGTGATTCCATATTCGAATGAGGCGACGGCATTGGGGCCGCACAAAGACCGGTACAGTTTCGATGGCGGATTAGTTCTCTCGACAGCGCAGATATCCGCCGGGCGCGGAGCTGAGCAGCAGTGTTGACTCCAGCTCGGAGTCAACGGCGAAGCGGCGGTCTGAGACGAGAAATTCGCTGACGGCGGTAAATGGATTGTTTCCCTTTCCCCATGGACGATCCGGGAATGCAGTTGGCGGCATGAACTCAATAATTGTATCGAGGACGACGATATAGCTGCCCGTTTTCACGAGGTCGGAATAGAGCATCAGCTCGCGAAGCACGTGCGCGTGGGTATGATCCGAATCTAACACGACCATGACCGGATCCCTTTTTCGGGCGAAGTCGTGTATCTTACGAGCGATGACTGGGTCGGTGGACGATCCGTCAAAAATCGTAACGCGCTTAGACATCGGGTGATCCTGAATTGCAGCGCGATTGTGGGACCTCAAGTCCAGCTCGATGGCTGCTACCATGCCGTCGCCGCCAAGTAGCTCCAGTAACGTCGCGAAAAATAGCGAAGATCCACCATGAGCGACTCCGGTCTCGATGATAAGTCGCGGTCGCACGCGCCAAATGATCTCTTGCAGCGCGATGATGTCTTCAGGGTATTGAATGATGGGACGACCCAGCCATGTGAAATTGTACGAGTAACGGTACTTGTAACTCTCAATGAACACGCTCAACGCTTGTTCGCGTAGCTTATGGTCTGCAGTCATCGCGGCCGCCATCTCGGCATTATATGGATCGTGGTTCATCTGTAGAAAAAGATCATGCCCTTAGCGTGCTCAAGAAAATGTCCGGCACGAAGAAGGCTCCCTGCGCGTCCTCGCTTGTGCGCGCCCCCGGTCCACCGCCAAGAATCACTGTCTCCATGACGACGACGACCTCGTGCGCCGCCATTCGATCGTCTGTGCAAAGCCCGTCTCAACCGGCCTCGCTCTCCAGCCGAGCGCGAGGAGTTGACCCGGTCGCGCAACCAGCGATTCCGGTTCGCCGGCGGGTGCCGGCCCGTCGAAGCGCAGCAAGTCCTCGCGCCCCACTAGACGGCCGATCTCTTGGACTGCCTCCCGCACGGTGAGCCCGCGGCCCGTGCCGATGTCGACCGGTCCTTCAATGTCTGCATCCAGCAGCGCAACGAACGCCGCTGCCACGTCGTCGACATGGATGAAGTCGCGGATTTGCGTTCCCACCGAACATTGCGCGGTGCGGCCTGCGAGTAGCGCATCGATCACGGACGGCACCAAGCGATGCGCTCCATCGTGCGGACCGTACGGCAAAAAGATTCTCCCCCACGCGAATTGGCCGCTGCGCGCTTGCGCCTCCGCTTGGATCGCCGCAGCGGCTTCGATCTTGCTTGCCGCATACAACGAACGCGCGTCCGGTGCCTGGTATTCCACCGATGTGCCAGCGAAGAGCGCCCGACGTCCCCCGTGCTGAAAGAACCTTCGGGCGATCATTGCGCTCGCGTGCGCCCAGTCGCGATTGGTTGGATCGGAACGGTAGGAGGCGCCCCCCGCACACCACGCAAGGTGGATGAGATGGGTCGGTCGCAGCGCGGTGAACATCGAGCCCACCTCGTCGCCAACCATGAGGTCGACTTGATGCCAGCGCAATGCGAGGCCGCTGTCGGGCGGCCGCCGCGATGCGGCAATGATTTCGAACGGACCAGCAGCGAGCCGCGCGACCACGTGCCGGCCGAGGAATTCAGTCGGTCCGGTCACGATGACCCTACTCATGCCGCTGCGATTGATTGACCGAAAATGACGCCGGCGGCGTTCAGTCATCGTGATCGGTGGGGCGCGACCCGTCTAGCAGCGGCGCGTCAGCGTCACGCTCGGAAAGAATGCGATTGCGGACTGGCGGCCAACCTATCTCAAGCGTCGGATCATCCCAGCGCAAACGGCGGGTGTGCGCCGGCGAGAACACCTGCGAGATCTGGTAAAACAGTTCAGTGGAGTCGGCGAGTGTTTGGAAGCCGTGGGCGAAGCCCTCTGGAACGTACATCATGAGGCCATTATCGGCCGAGAGAACGGCTGAAAACCACTGTCGATACGTCGGCGATTGCGCGCGCAAGTCAACGATCACATCGAACGCTGAGCCTCGCGTGCAGCGCACGAGCTTTGCTTCTTCGAACGGGGGCGCTTGATAGTGCAGTCCGCGCAAAGTGCCCTCACGAACGTTGAAGGACACGCTGCATTGGACGAATTCGCTTTTTAAACCCAGCTTGGCAAACGCGTCGGCGGAGTAGGTCCGCGCGAAATAGCCGCGATCATCATTGTCGCGCTCCATTTCGATGATGTACGCACCCTGGAGCGGCGTTTGCCGAAAGATCACGGCGTCACCATCAGCTCGGGAATCGCAACGACGAACCGGCCGCCCCAGCTACGGACGTCCTTCATCTGCTCCATGATCTCGTCTTTGATGTTCCACGGAAACACCAAGACAAAGTCGGGCTTCGTATCGTAGATTTTCTCGGGTGCCACGATCGGAACTCTGACGCCGGGCAGATACTTGCCCTGCTTGTGCGGACTCCGGTCCGCGGTATACTCAACGACGTCAGATCCCAATCCACAGTAATTCAAAAGGGTGACGGCTTTCGCAGGAGCGCCGTACCCAACGATATGCTTTCCGGCACGCTTCGCGGAGCGAACGAACTCGAGGAGATCGCGTTTGACTCGCTTCGCCTTGGCGCCGAACTGCCGATACGGGGTCAAGGTCGATAGACCGGCCCGCTTTTCGGCTTGCAGCAACTCCTCGACGCGGCGATCGGGTTGTTCGGCCGTGGCGGCGTGCATGGCATAGACACGAAGCGAGCCGCCATGAACGGCCAGCTCTTCAACATCGACCACCGACAGACCAAATGCCACGAGGACGCGCTTCGCGCTCGACAATGAAAAGTAGGACAAGTGTTCGTGATAGATTGTATCGAACTCGCCGCGCTCGATCAGGCGCAGTAAATGCGGGAATTCAAAGGTAGCGGTGCCGCTCGGCCTGAGGGCAAGAGCCATGCCTTTTACGAAGTCGTCCAGGAGCGGTACGTGAGCTAGCACATTGTTGGCGACAATGAGGTCGGCTCGCCGGTCGTCGCGCGCGAGCTCTTTCGCCAGCCGAACACCGAAGAAATCTGCGATCGTGGGAATGCCGGACTCGATCGCCCACGCGGCGACGTTTTTTGCAGGCTCGATGCCGAGCACCCGAACGCCACGGTCCGCGAAGCATTTCAAGAGGCAGCCGTCGTTACTGGCGACCTCGAGCACAAGGCTCTTGCTCGATAGCTTGAACTTCGCGACGGCCATGTCGGCATACGTCCGCACATGCTCCAACCACGTCGTTGAGTACGACGAGAAGTAGGTGTACTCACCAAAGATGGCCTCCGGGCTTTCCACTTGCGGTACCTGTACTAGCCAACACTTGTCGCACACAAACGCGCAGAGCGGGTAGCGCTGATCTGGTACAGCGAGATCCCTAGGTTCGACAAGCGCGTTAGCTAACGGCGAACTGCCAAGATCGACGAATCTTCGTCGAAGCGGCGCGGAGCAAAAACTGCATTTAATCTTGCTCATGGCGCGATCACTTATGCAAACGAGAGACGTATCCGACCCTCTCTCCGATGGCACCGCTAGCCGGCAGCAGCCGATGGCGATCGCAAGTTTGCATCCAAGGCCTTGGACTCCAGCAGCTCCCGAATTCTCGATAGGCGCCGAAACCGCGGCCCGTCGGCGTCTGCTTCTGAGAGTCCCGCGTGCTGGAATGCTTCGAACAACTGCCTTGCGCCGCTTTCAACGTCATAGCGCGGTTTGAACTCAGGCAACAGTCGTTCAATCTTGCTGAAGTCAACTCGGTAGCAGCGCTTGTCCGGGGTGCCTGCCGCGTCAAATTCTACGCGCGAGTTGGGGACGACCCCGCAAACGATCGCCGCAATTTCGCTGACGCGGTAGTTCTCCTTGGTGGCTCCGACGTTGATAGCCTGATTGGCAATGGCCAGCGGCGGGGCGCTGAGTGCGACGAGAAAGGCTTGCGCAATGTCGGCAACGTGCACCAGGGGCCGCCAGGGCGTGCCGTCGCTGCGTATAAGAATCCGCCCATTGCTCGCAGCCGCCGCGACAAAATCGTTGAGCACAAGATCCAGGCGCAGGCGTGGGGACGGGCCGTACGCCGTGGCGCTGCGCAAAAATGTTGGCCAGAAGATGTCGTCCGCCAGTTGGCCGACATCTCGCTCGGCCAGTACCTTCGAAGCGCCGTACGCCGTTATCGGTCTTAACGGTGCCTGCTCGTCAACAGGGTCCTCACCGGCAGCGCCGTAGTTTGTGCAAGAGGACGCGAACAGGAAGCGCGCTACGCCAGCCTCTTTCGCGGCTTTTGCAAGTCGCACAGAAGCGCGATAATTTATCTCGAAAGTGAGCTCCGGGTTTAGATCGGAGATTGGATCGTTCGAGAGCCCAGCCAAGTGAATGATCGCATTGTAGCCTACCAAGTCGGAGGACGCGATGTCGCGAATATCCTTGGACCCCTCATCGCGTAAGGGTACCAAATCGCTGAAATTGCAGCCGTCATACAAGCCCAGGTCTAGCCCTACTACGTCGTGGCCGGCTTCGGCGAGCATTGGCGCGAGTACGGCGCCGATGTAGCCCCGATGACCGGTTACAAGTACGCGCATGTGCGATGCGTCATCTCGCGTTGAAATGGCGATGCGTCCGCTGCGCCGGTGGAGAAGCCGCTCCCACCGCGGCAGAACCGAGGAGCTAGTGCCATACCTTCCAAGGTGCCTTGCCGGAATCCCAAAGTTGGTTGAGCAGTATCTTGTCGCGCAACGTGTCCAGCGGCTGCCAGTAACCGGGGTGAACATAGGCGGCGAGGTTGTTCTCACGAGCTAGGCGCTCCAACGGTTCGCGTTCCCATGAGGTGTTGTCGTTCGGTATGTAGTCGATGACTTTCGCGGATAGCACAAAGTAGCCGCAGCTCACCCAGCCGCTTTCGTCGGGCGGCTTCTCCCGAAAACTTGTGATCTTGTCGTGGTTCACCGTGAGCACGCCAAACCTGCCCGGTGGATGTGCCGTCGTGACAGTTGCCGGCGTGCCGGATTTGCGCGCAAACCGTATCAAGGCGGAGATATCCACGTCGCCCACCGCATCGCCGTACGTCATGCAAAAGTCTTCTTCGTTCAGATACGCTCGGATTCGGCGCAGTCGCCCACCCGTTGCCGTTTCCTCGCCCGTATCAACCAACGTCACGCTCCACGGCTCTGCGTGGCGCTGGTGAACCACCGTCGAATTCGCGCGCATGTCGATCGTGACGTCCGACATGTGCAGCGAATAGTTTGCGAAGTATTCTTTGATCAGGTAGCCTTTGTAGCCGCAACAAATGATAAATTCGTTCAGACCGTAAGCCGAGTAGAGTTTCATGATGTGCCACAGCACGGGCCGTCCGCCGATCTCCACCAGCGGTTTGGGTCGCACTTGACTCTCCTCGCTGATGCGCGAGCCTAATCCGCCGGCCAGGATGACAGTCTTCACGATTGCCGATACGCGCGGTTGATCAAAGCAATGTCCGCATGCGAATCGAGATTTCGTTGCCCTTTGTGACCGTACCTGGAGTACCGAAATTCGCTAGGCATCGACGAGCGGCACGCGTCGCGCGAGCAGAACGGGTGCGAGCACGATGATGATCGCGATGCCGATCAGCATCAACGTCGGACGGTGATCCGGGGTCACGAATGCATACTGCAGGAACATAAAAAGTCCGAGCCACCACGCATAGATTGACCAACGGCTCTTGTCTGCGATTGCCGGAAAAAGCCACGGGACGTACCATGTAAAAACTGCGGGCAGGCTCCAGAGCGTTGCCGCAATGGCGGTCCAAATCGGCGCGCGACCACGGCGGACTGCATATGTCGCGATCGAGGCAACCACGACGGCAACGCCGCTTACGAGGAAAGCGGTCGTGAGCACGTGCGAAAGTGCAGCCGAGCCGAGCGGGACCCACGTCCACGCAATGAGGTAGAGCAAGCCGACCGCCGAGAATCCGATATCGCTTCGGGGTGCTGGAAGCGCCGCGATGGGCGACCGCGCCTCCAAAAATGGAACATAGAGGGACGCGATGATCAACACCGCAATCGCGGACGCTGGGATCGCGGTCTTCCAGTTGCCTCGTACGAGCTTTATGACAAGGAACGGCGCCACCGCCAGCGCGACGATTTTTACGGACACCGCGAGGGCGAAAAGCACCGCCGCCAGCATTGGGAACTCGTCGCACAGCGCGAACGCCCAGACTGCAAGCGCCATCATAATCGTGTCGTTGTGTCCGCCCACCGCCGACTCGTAAAGGAGCAACGGGTGCGTCGCGATCAGCGCGACGCGGCGAATCGACCGGACTGGCGACCATGCGAATGAGAGCCGCAGCAGGCCGAGCGTCAGCGCGACCGCGCTGCCCAAAGCGATCAGCCGCTGCGAAAGCAGCGCCACAGAGAGACTTGCATGCGCTTCGGCCCGGGCGATGGCGCCCGCCAGCAGCGTCCAGAGCGGCCCGTACGGGTCGGCAAAAGGTGGATTTGCGACAAAATTCAGACACGTGTGCGTGAGCGCGTCGCCGTGCGGGTTGACGATCTGCGGGTGGTATGGGTTCATTCCCAGGATCCCCCACATCCGGCCATACAACACGTAACTGTACACATCCGACGACAACAGCAATGGAGAAGCGACAAGTATTACGCCGACTAAGCATTGAGCTGCCACGACAAGGGTGACAGCGCGGCGGCCGTTGCCGAGCGTGCGCGCGAAGCGAATGCTAACGTACGCGAACATCGCCGCGAACAAGAACGCGAGGGCCACGATTGCGGCGCCAAAGTGGACGCCAACCGCTACGGGAATCGGCGCTCCCACGCGACTGAATGGCTCGGAAATCATCGCACTCGCAACTCCCTGCAGCTGCAGAGAGGCAGCCGCAATGAGAAGCATAATCGCGAGCCACAACTCGGGGCGGGCGAGAGTTTGCGTCAGCGTCGACCGACTGAGGTTCAACCTGTGACGCCTTGACGCTTGGTGCGTTTCGAGCGTCGACTCAGTCGCGACAGCGTTTGAATGGATCCGAAGATTTCACGTAACGATATCTTCGAGCGGCCGATCGTTCGGTTCTTGAACCGAATCGGGCGCTCGACGACGCGTGCCCCCGAATCTGACGCGAGGCACAACAGTTCGACGAGCATAGAATAGCCGCGGGATTCAAGCGCGTTGAGCGCCATACGCTCTAGCAGCGAGACTCGATACACTCGATATCCCGACGTCATATCGCGCTCGCGTAACCCCGAGGCTATACGGGCGAGGGTGTTCGCCGCGAAACTGTTCAGTTTCCGCGCGGCGCCGAAACCTTCCACGCTTCCGCCGCGAATATATCTGGAACCAATCACGATATCTGCATCCGCGAGCGCTTGAAGCATCGTCGGTAGGTATGCCGGGTCGTGCGACCGATCGGCGTCCATCGTGCATACGGCGTCATATCCGCGTGAAATTGCGTCCGCAAAACCTACCAGATATGCGCTGCCAAGACCGAGTTTGCCGGGCCGATTGATGACGCGGACGCGCGGCTCTCGTTGCGCGATGTCAGCGGCTATCTCGCCGGTTCCGTCCGGCGATCCATCGTCGACCACGAGAACGTCAACTTCGATCGGCAACTCGAGCAAGTCGTGGATCAACGGCTCGATATTCCCGCGCTCGTCATACGTGGGCAAAATGACGAGGCATCGCAAGCTCGAGTCTCTAGAGGTCACCATTTGCTTTTCAAAGTCAAGTCGAGCGCCGCTCGCATACTGTCTATCGGCGCCGGCAATCGCGTCCACCACTCAAATGAGAGCGCGCCTTGATGTAGGAGCAGCGCAATCCCGTCGCTGCGCCGCGCTCCCACTCGCTCCGGCACCGAAACGAATGCGCTTGCGTAGTTGCAGTCGAAGATATCAGTCGCTTCTCCAATGCAGCCGAGTGCTTCGCGTGAAATCTCGACGCCGGCGGGCAGCGCCGCGACGACCAAATCCGCGATCCGCGTTGGCGCGGATCCGATCAGGTCCGCGGTTTCCCGATTTCGCGACCAGCACATGATCCGCCCCACGTTCGCGCGCTCGAGCGCACGGGCGATCGACCGCGCCGCGGGTCCGCTGCCGAATATCGCTATGATCTTGCCGGCGGCCCGGAAATCCCAAAGCTCGGCGACTGCCCGGATAAATCCGTTACCATCGGTGTCGTGGCCGACGTACCGGCCGCCGCCGATGTCGCGCACGCAATTGACCGACCTTGACTCCGCCGCTTCGGCGGTAAGCCCATCCAGCTGCCCCAGGATCAGCTCTTTCAGCGGGGTCGTAACGTTCCAGCCAGCGTACTCTTCGGCCCGCATGCGCTCCATGGCGCTTGCCACGTCCTCACGACGAACGCGGATCGCCTCGTAGATCGCAAGAATGCCAGATGCGTCGAAGGCCGCTTGCTGCATCTGCGGAGACAGCGAGTGCGCAACAGGATCTCCGATGATCGCGTAGCGCGCGGGCTGTCGGCTCATCCGTGGCCATCTCCATGCGAGAGACGTCGCAAGATCGGGCGCTCGAACCAGCGCATGATTTTTGCCGTCAGAAATTCGCGCGGACCGATTGGCGACACGATGGCTGCGCGTATGCCGAGTAGTTTGGCTCCAAGCACATCGGTGAAAAGCTGGTCGCCGATCACGAGCGCCGACGTCGCCGGCGTGTCAAGAATGGTGAGCGCGCGGCGGTACCCGCCCGGTAGCGGCTTGACCGCGGCTCGAACGAGCGGAATGTCGAGAAGGTCCGCAGCTTCTTTGGCTTGCCGGCCGTAGTTATTCGTGAGCAAGCAAAATCGTATGCCCGCTGCCGAAAGCTCGGCGACCCAAGCTCGCGCCGCCGGCACGACCTGGGCCGTGTGCCACGGAACGATGGTGTTGTCCAAGTCGAGCAGGATGGCGTTGACGTTCCACGCGCGCAGCATCGGCAGGCTGATATCCGCGACGCTGCCGACGGTGGCGTCCGGCGTCACGAACCGGCTGAGGCTCAGTGCTGGCGGACCCGGAACGGCTCCGCGCGCAGCCGGTGCACCGTCTCGACGAATCGCACCGTCCGCGAGTTGCTGTTCATGATGATCGAGTGCGTGCGTGCGCCGTTGCCGAAGAAACGAACTCCGCGGCACAGATCGCCGTCGGTGATGCCCGTGGCGACGAACGTGACGTCGGTGGTCTTGACGAGGTCGTCCATCGCCAGTATCTTGTCGATGCGGTCAAAACCCATTTCCTTGGCGCGGCGCGCTTCGTCATCGTTGCGCGGCTTGAGCCGGCCCATGAAGCCGCCACCGAGACAGCGCAGCGCGGCCGCGGCCAAGACGCCTTCCGGCGCGCCGCCGATGCCCATCGCCACGTGGATGCCGGTGCCGTCGATCGCCGTCGCGATCGCGGCATCGACGTCGCCGTCCGAAATCAATTTGATCTTAGCGCCGCTCGCGCGCACTTCTTCGATGAGCTGCTTGTGGCGCGGCCGATCCAGGATCACCACGGTGATGTCGCTGACCGGGCGCTCCAGCGCGTTGGCCACGCACTGCAAGTTCTCGGCGGTCGTCGCGTCGATGTGGACGACTGCGGCGGCCTTCGGCCCGACCGCGATCTTGTTCATGTAGGTGTCGGGCGCGTTGAGCAGGCCGCCTTTAGCGGTGACGGCCAGCACCGCGATGGAATTCGGCAGACCGTTGGCGACGAGGTTGGTCCCTTCCACCGGATCGACGGCGATGTCGACCTCGACGCCGCCTTTGCCGACCGACTCGCCGATGTACAGCATCGGGGCCTCGTCGCGCTCGCCTTCGCCGATGACGATCTTGCCGCGGATCTCCATGTCGTTGAGCACTTCGCGCATCTTCTCGACGGCGGCCCGATCGGCGGCCTCGCGTTCGCCTTTGCCCATCCACCGGGATGCGGCGAGGGCCGCGCTCTCGGTGACCTTCACGAAATCGAGCGTGTCCACGTGATGCTCTCCTAACTCGAAAGGTCCGCCCAACGCTGGACGACGTCACTGACGTTCTGCGCGTCGCTCGACGACGTCACGCTGAGCGAACGATTTTGGATTTCCACGCCGGCCGGGTTGCGCTCGTCGGTCAGCCAGGAGCCGCGAGTGTATTTGTACGACAGCAGCGTCCCTCCCGTCAGATGGAGGGTCGCGGTCCATTTATTCCCGGGCAGCGGCGACATCCGCACCGCATTCGGCGTCCACGCGACGCTGCTCGTCGCCATGTAGATCGTATCGGCGCTTGGGGTGTTCACCGGGACTTCGACGACGAACGTCACCGCGACGCTGCGCGCGGGCGTTCCTTCAGCGGTGAGCGGCGACCGCGACGCGATGAGATCGAAGGCCTCGTTGGTCGCGGGATCGACGTGCAGCACGAGATACTCGCCCATCGGCAGCTGCGCCACGGATGCCATCGCGCTGCCCACCAGCCGATAGGCATTGCCGTTGGATGCGATGAGGTATCCCTTGTCGACGATGACGAGCCGGGTGGACACTCGCTGATACGTCGCCAGCACCAGCGTCGCCTCGCCTGACGGTTTGACGGTGACGGCCAGCGGTTCGAAGGGGACCAACGACGTGACGGGCACCGCTCGGCTCGACGTGGTCGTGATCTGCTCTTCGATGCGTGCATCGGGCGCCAGCCGCACGGTGCGCTTTCCCGATGCGGTGTCGAAACTGATCGACGTGCCGAGCGCGTCGATCGAGAGAGATGAGAACGTGCCTCGCACGACCGCCGAAGTTGCGCCGCCGAATGCTGCCGTTGCGCTCCACGTCAGTGCGAGCAGTGCGACCGCGAGAGCGAAAGCGCGCATATCCGCCACTTTTCCAACATCGCGCGAATACCTCGGGCCGCGCGCGCGGGCATGAGCCGATTGCTCGAGCGGCGAAGCGGCTTTGCGCAGTGGATTCGACGACGCCGCGAGAGTTCCAAGGCCAAGCGGGCATCGCGGACCGACCGGGGTTCATCGGACGCATGGTCCTGGAACCCGGCCCGTTCGATGTGGTGGTGCCGCACGACGCGCGGCTTGGCGCCCTCTTCACCGCGATCGGCGGGCTTTCGGTCGGCATCTTCGCCTGGTATGAGTTCGCGACGCGCGGTGGGCTCTCGCCGTTTCTGTCCGAGCTCGTGTTCGTTAGTTTCGTCATCGGCTGCGTCGCCGCCGCGCTCGCGCAATGGCACGTCTATGCCTATTTCGTCGCTCGCTGGTGCGGCATCGATCGCAAAGCGCTGCTCAGAGCCGACGCGTACAGCCTGCTTCCGCTCGTGGCTTTGCTTCTCTATCTCTTCCAAGTCCCGGCAACGCTGACGTCGGCGTCGGCGCTTGCCGTCATCGTTTTGCTGCTCGTCATCGCTGTTAAGCTCGCGGTGCTGGCGTGGTTCGTGCATTCGGTGCGATCGGTCACGACGGTGTTCATCGCGACGCGCCTGCCGCTCATGATCATCGCGCCGCTCGCCGCCATCGTGATCGGTCAGCGCCAGGGCACGCACTGGACGAGCGCGCACGGCATCGCGCTCGACGTGTGGGGCCGCTGGGACGCGCAGCATTACATCCAGATCGGAACGCAAGGCTATCACGGCACGGACATCGCGTTCTTTCCGCTCTACCCGTTCTTGATCCACATCCTCGGCGATTGGCTGGGCGATCATTTGGTGGCCGGATTGCTGATCTCGAACTTGGCGTTCTTGATCGCCCTAGCGTATCTGTACGCGTTGGTGAAGCTCGAGTACGGTGAGGAATCGACCGCGTTCCATGCCATCTTCTACATCGCGATCTTTCCGACCGCCATCTTCTTCTCGGCCGTGTACACCGAATCGCTGTTCTTGGCGCTGACGGTCGCCTCCGTCTACTACGCGCGTCACGGCAATTTCATCACGAGCGGCGTGTGCGGCGCGCTGGCTTCGCTGACGCGCGTCGAAGGCGTGCTCCTCATGCTGCCGCTCGCCTACGAGGTCTGGCGAGCCTGGCGCGAACGGCGCGGAACGACCTGGTGGCGCGGCTTGATCGGCCTCTGCGTCGTGCCCGTCGGCTTGTTCGTGTACATGGGCTATCTCTACGCGCTCGTGGGCGACCCGATGGCATTTTCGAAGATCCAATCCCACTGGAATCGCCATCTGGCAGCGCCGTGGCTGGCGTTTTACAACACCTTCAAAGAGATCGGCCGTCACCCGCTGGCGTCGAGCGTGACCGTCAACCACTTCATCGAGCTCACGTTCACGCTCATATTCGTCGCGCTGCTCGTGGTGGCGTTCCGGCGCTTGCGTCCTTCGTACGCCCTGTACTTCGCGGTCTCGCTGCTCGTGCCGATGTCGACGGCCAGCCTCATGAGCATGCCGCGCTTCGTGCTGGTCGTGTTCCCGGCGTTCATTCTGCTGGCGCTGTGGGGTCAGAAACCGGTGGTGAACTCGGCGATCGTGTCGTTGTCGCTGCCGATGCTCGGACTGTTCACCGTGCTGTACGCCGACTGGTACTGGCTGGCATGACGGCTGCCTCACGCGTGTTCGCGCGGCGCGGCGTCCAGCAGTTCGTGAAGTTCGGCATCGTCGGCGCCAGCGGCATGGTGGTGAGCTTCATCCTGTTCCACGTGCTGCTGCATTTCGGGCTCGATCTGAAACTCGCGTTCTCTATCGGCTTCATCTTGGGCGGCGTTAACAACTACTGGTGGAATCGCCACTGGACGTTTCGCTCCAAAGGCCACCCGTGGAAGGAGCTGGCTCAGTTCATCGCGGTTTCGAGCGTGGCGCTGGTGCTGGGCAACATCATCACGTGGCAGCTCGACGCGCATCTCGGCCCGTTCCACCTGCGCAATTCGCTCATCTGGTTCTGCGCGACCGTCGGCGGCATGGGCGTCAACTTCTTCGCTAATAAGTACTGGACGTTTCGGCACACGCATCACGCCCCCGCTGACTCCACCACGTGAAGCGCGACTGGGCGCGCGCCGCTGTGCTCGCGGCGATCGTGGCGCTGGGTCTCTTGCTGCGGCTCTATCACGTGCGCGATCCCATCCTCGATCATCCGGGCTGGCGCCAGGGCGATCAAGCCGCCATCGCACGCAACTTCGCGCTGCTCGAGAACAATTTGTTTCGCCCGCAGGTCGACTACGACGGCCCGCCCCCGAACTACATCGAACTCGAACTGCAGATCGTGCCGTTCGCCGCGGCGCAGCTCGACCGCGCATTCGGAGTTCACGTCATCTTCGGCCGGCTGATCGTCATCGGGTTCAGTCTGCTCGCCGTTCTCGCTTTGTACGCGTTCGCCGCAGACCTGTTTTCGCCGCGCGCCGGGTTGCTCGCGGCGTTCTTGTATGCCGTTGCGCCTGGTGCGGTGTACTACGGGCGCACGTTCACCCCGGACAGCGTGATGGTGTGCTGTTCGGTCGCTGCGTTGTGGCTGTGGTGGCGCTGGCAGCTGCGGCGGCGGTCGTGGGATTTTGGGCTTGCGGTCATCGTGGGCGCGCTCGCATGGCTCGCGAAGCCGCCCGCCTTGCTCGTGTTCGCCCCGCTTCTCGCGATCGTCTTCGCGCGGCGCGGCGTGCGCGCGTTTGCGGATTGGTCGGTCTATGCGTTCGCATTGCTCACGCTCGTGCCGTTCGTCGCGTACCTGCGCTACGTGCACGGCATCGCCGAATGGCACTGGGTCTCCGGCATCACCTCGCTGCACGTGTTGCCGCATCTCGTCGCCGAGCTGAGCGGCGTGCACCCGCTGTTGGCCGGAGTCCAGAGCACGCTCGCGCTGCTGCGCGTGCTCGCCGGCTCGATCCTTGGACCCGCGCTGTTCGCGTTTGCGGTCGTGGGCGCGTTTGCGCCGTGGCGCGGCGAGCACCAGCGCGAGCGAGCCTGGATGCTGTGGGCATGGTTTTTGGCGCTGGCCGCCTATACGTTCGTGGTGGTCGACGTCGAGCGCGTCGACTACTACCTGCTGCCGTGGCTGCCGCTAGCCGTGCTCGTCGCGGCGGGCGGGCTCGACGGCGCGTGGGAACGCTTCGGCGCCGCCGCGCCTCGCCCGGCCGTCTGGATCGGGCTCGCCGCAGCCGCTTTCGTGACGGTCTACGTGGGCATGCTGCAGATCCATGCCTACTACACCTGGAGCAGGCCGGTCTACTCGGCCGCCACGGAGCTTGACCGCGTGCTCGCGCCCGGGTCGCTGATCGTGATGGGTCACTACGATCCGTCGGTGCTGTATCTCATCAACCGGAAAGGTTGGGAGGAAGACCCGCTGGTTTGGAACGTGCACGATATGACGAGCGCCATAGCCAAGGGCGCGCGCTATTTTGTCGCCGTCGAGGTGCCGCGGTTCAAAGCGAATCGATCGTTGAACGCGTTCATGCAGCGCTACCGCCGCGTCTCGGTCTCATCCGGCTGGCAAGTCTATGACATGCGCCACTTCGCGAAATCGACTAAACGGAAATCGTGAATCAAAGGGCGCTGGCATGGTTCGGGCTTCTCACCATCGTGGAAGCCCTCTTCGTGGTAACCGGCGGCCGCGCCGCCATGCAGACGATAGCGTCTTTCGATGCATTGCATCATCTCACGCACCTGCCGACCTTGCCGATACTCGTGCCCTGGTGCGCGCAATCCGCTTCGCTGCTACTCGGCCTCGTTTGGGGATTCGTGTTGGTTGTTGCCTTCTGCGGTTGGCAGCTTTCACGCGCGCTCGCTCAGGATCAGGCCCCGATCGCACGACTGCTGACGTTTCAGATAGTCGCTGGTGCCGTGCTTAGTCTTGCCGCGTTTTCGTTCTCGACGGATATCTATAACTACGTCGTATGGGGCCGTCTCGCCGGTTTGGATCACATGAACCCGTACCTTGCAATGCCGCCGCTGAATCCCTCGGCGGACAGATCGATCGGGTTGTCCTTGCTTGCCACCGGCAACCCGCCGCCGCGTGACGATTATGGACCTCTTTGGACGGCCATGGCGGCCGTGCTGGCCCGAATCAATGTCGGGACCTCGCTTTGGTGGCAGCTATGGTCGCACCGGGCAGTATCCGTCATCTCGTCGGCTGCAGCAAGTATCGCGCTCTTGCGGATTCTCCGCAACTACGAGGTTCGCGAACGCGTTGGTCGAGTTGCGCTCTTCGCGTTCCATCCGGTGGTTCTTTACGAGTCCGCAGTCGGCGGCCACAACGATATGCTCATGCTGGCATTCGCAGCCTGGTCCTTCGCCATCGTCGATGATCTGCCGCTTATCGCGGGGATACTCATCGGCGCGTCGATCGCGGTGAAATACGTGTCGGTCGTGTTGCTGCCGTTCATGCTCGTCAAATTGTTTCGTCGCGACAAAATGGCGGCGGCGCTGATGTTTGCCGCCGCGCTTGCCGTCATCGCGATTTGCTTCGTACCGTTCTGGGCCGGTACGCAAACGCTGGCGGCTGCGTTCTCTCGCACCGGCGTGATGGCCATGTCGCCGACTTGGGTCCTCAGTAGATTGTTCCCCTTCGGCGTGGCGGTGCCGCGGCTCGTCGAGATCGGGCTCGCCCTGGTCGCACTTGCAATCATTGTCGAAGCCCTCTTCGCATTTTGGAAGACTCCACGAGCCCGATTTATCTGGCGGTCGATATCCGCGGTGGTTCTGTTGTCGCCGGTATTGCAACCGTGGTACGCTACCTGGCTGTCGCCGGCGATCGCAGCGCGGGGGCGATGGGCGGTATTCGCGTGGTGGCTCGGCGTGCTCGTTTTCCTCCGCTACGCATTGGATTCCGGCGTTTTTGGCCCATGCAACCTGAGCGCGTGGCCGCTGCTCGCGATCGCCGCCGCAATCGTCGTTATTCCTGTTGCGGCCGCGTTGGCGGCCCGACAATCGGCTTTGCAGCAATCCCCGGACTAATAGCCCGCTCGAAAGGCGATAAATCGCCGCGACTACATAAGCGTAGAATTATCAAGGGATCACGTGTAGCGCGCGACCGAAGGTCGCCGCGTGGGCCGATCTAAAATGCTGTGCGCGACCGAAGGTCGCCGTGTGGGCCGAGCGTACGCTCGGCCCTGTCGTCGAGCTGCGCTCGAGCACAGCATCCAAGTCTAGTCGAGCTGCGCTCGAGCAAAGCATCCAAGTCTAGTCGAGCTGCGCTCGAACGCAGCATAGAACTACGGGATCGGGAGCAGGTTTGGCGTTTCCGACTCGATGGGCGCCTGGGCGCGCGGTACGCCCGCCTGCACGAGGGTCCGGTACGAGAGCAACCGCTGGCTGATCCGCGTGACCTCGTCCTGAATCGCGTACGACAGCTCGAGCGCGCGCGTGAGGTGCGCGGGATCGTAGTCATAGCCGAAAGCCGCGACTTGTTTTTGGATCGCCTTGTTGCTCGCGATCAGCGATTTCAGCGACAGCTGAATCGAAGCTCCCACCGACGAGTACGACGGGTAATTCGCGATGACGATGTCGCGCCGGATCTTCGCTTGCTCGATCTCACTGGCGAGCGCCTGCGTGTCGGGGTCGCTCGGTCCGTACGTCAGCGCCTGTTTGACTTCGATTTCGGCGTCGTCCAAATCGCTCGCCACGAAGTGCGCGCGCGCCTGCAAGAAGAGGACCTGCGCGAGACCAGCACGAGCGTGATGATTGCGCGGTGCAAGGGCGAGCGCCAGCTCGTACTCCTTCTGCGCTTCCTTGAGATTGCCATGATCGACGGCGGAGTCGCCCTGCGAGTTGCGCAGGTTCGTCAGCCAGTTGGTCAGCGAACCCGCGCAGCCGCTCGCCGTGAACATCAGGCACACGGCGACGAGCGCTGCGCAGATGCGCCTAGACATGGTGGATGCCGTGCACGTTCAAGAACTGCGCGACGAAAGCGATCACGTCGGCCGCCGGCCGCAGCAGCAATTGGGCCAGCAGCGTTCCGATGATCGACGTGATCACGATGTAGACCAGCATCGCTTTCACGTCGCCTTCGGGCCGGATGCCATGCGCCGCTTGATCGGTGATCAGCGCGGCGGTCGGATCGACGATCAGCGTGAGCGTGATCGTGGCGACGCCGGTGATGAGCCCCGACGCGGCCACGCAGGTCCCGAAAAACGTCGGCTCGAGCACGCCTGCGTAGTATGCCGAGAGCGGTCCGGTGACCCAGAACGCCATGACGATGATGTTCCACCACAAAAACGCTTTTGGCAGCCCATGTGGGCTGTGCCGCAGCATCGACGGCGACGGCATCGCGAACTGTCCGAACGCGGAGAACAGCGTCGCAGGCCGGCCCAGCCGGGCCAGCGTGCCGACGAGCGTGCCGGACCGTTCGAACGAGGTGATGCCGCGCTCCAGCAAGCGCGCGGCCGACGGCATCAGCACGCCGCCCAACGCTGCGCCCGCCGTCGCTGCCAACATCACGATGCGCATGTTCTTCTCAAAAATCGACGGATCGCCGGCCGCCCGCGCGTGGTCGGCGAGCACGCCGATGAACAGCATGTAGACGAGCGCGAGCAGCCGCCCGGTGGTGGCGAACAGATTGAAGAGCGTGAGTCCGGTCGCGACGCGTTTGGTGCGAACGCCGGCCAGGCGCGCCGCGCCGCTCGACATCTGGAGCGCTTGCGCGAACATGTACAGGAGCGCGACGAGGATGAGGTACGGGCTATAGGTTTCTGCCGGGCCGTGCGGCACCGCCCCGTCCTTACGCCGGCTGCGCCAGCGACGCGTCGAGCTCCGCGCCGAATCGCTCGTCGACGGGGCCGAGCACGGTCAACGCGGTGCGTGCGGGCGCGAACGCGTGGCGCGCGATCTCGTCGACCTGCTGCTTGGTCACCGCCTCGATGTTGGCGACGGCTTCGGCGGGGGGTATGTTGCGTCCGATGTTCAGCTCCGAGTGGCCGAGCCGCAACATGCGCGTGCTCGTGCTCTCGAGCGACAGGATCAAGCCGCCTTTGAGGTGTTCCTTCGCGCGCCGCAGCTCGTCGTCCGAAACGCCCTGGCTGGCCATGATCGCGAGCTCGTCGCGGATGATCGTCACCACTTCGGCCGCAGTCTTCGGCCCGGTGCCGGCGGCGATGGTCATGAGGCCTCCGGCGCGGTAGGACTGATGCGCCGAGTAGATGTTGTACGCCAAGCCGCGTTTGGAACGGATCTCGTGGAAGAGCCGCGACGCCATGCCGCCGCCCAGAATCGTGTCGAGCACGGAAAACGCGTAGCGCCTGTCGTCGCGGGCGCTCACCCCCTCGGCGCCCACCAGCACATTGACCTGTTCGCAATCTTTTTGCTTGATGACCGTGCTCGGACGAAACTCGGGCGGCGCCGTCTGTGGGCCGCTCGGTCCGGCAGGCATGCCGCCCAACAGTCCGCGCACGCGCTCCACGAATTCGTCATGCTGGACGTTGCCCGCCGCCGCCACCACGACGTTCGCCGGCGAGTACGCCTTCGCGAGGTAGGCGAGGATCGATTCGCGCGTCAGCGCGTTCACGGTCTCCGCATAGCCGATGGTCGGCTCTCCGAGCGGGCTGTCGGCCCAGACGGATCGGATGAACAGGTCGTGGCTCATCTCTTCCGGCGAGTCGTCATACATCCGGATCTCTTCGAGGATGACTTGCTGCTCCTTGCGCAGCTCGGCCGGGTCGAACGTCGAGTTCAAGAACATGTCGGCCAGCAGCTCGAGCGAGAATTTGGCGTGCTCGTCGACGACGCGGACGTGATAGCAGGTCGTCTCTTTGTCGGTGAACGCGTTCATGTGCCCGCCGATGGAATCCATGTCCTCGGCGATCTGGCGGTCGGAGCGCGTGCGCGTGCCCTTGAACAGCATGTGTTCGATGCAATGGCTGATGCCGCGCTGCGCATGCTCCTCGTGCGACGATCCGGCTCCCACCCACAGGCCGATGCTCGCGCTGCGCACGTGCGGCAGCTCGTCCGTGACGACACGGACGCCATTAGGCAGCACCGTTTTTGCGTAGAGCGTTTCTTGTTTCATTCTTCGTGCAGCGCCGCCCGCCACGCGCCGTCCCAGTAGGTTTCTCCGAGCGCCGAGCCCTGTCCTGATTGCGCTTGCCATGCGGCGCGGCTGAGCGCCGCAGAGAATACGGTGCGCGAGGTTGGCACGGCATAGTCGCCGGCTACGGTTGCTGTCGCCGCCACCGGCAGCGGCACCACCGCCCACACGTCGACCTCGGTGAGTTTGGGCTCCGCCGCGAACGCGCGCGCGATCATCGCGGCGACGTCGCGTTCGAACATGGCCGCGCTCACGTGAGCGTGGAATTTCACGCCCGACAGCATGATGCCGGCCACATCGGCCGGCGCCGCATTCAACGTCTTCACTTTCAAGATCTGTTCGGGAAATTCGCCCTCAAGCAGGACGAGGGCCACTCGTTCGGCGGTTTTGAGATCGTTCCCCTCGGCGCGCTCGCGCGCGATGCCGCGCAGCGACGCGATGTTCGGCGCGGTTGCATCCGGTCCGAGAACCAGCGCGAAAAACGCCGTGCCGCCGCCGCGCAGCACGCGGTAGCGCGGCAGCGCGAACGGATCGATCGTCGCAGCATCAAGGCGCCCGGCTTGGGTGCCCGCTGCGCTGTCATATCCGGCTCGCCGCACCACGGCCTCCACGTTCGCGTTAAATTGGCCGGCCGGGTACGCGAATGTTCTCACCGGCGTGCGCGTCCAGCGCTCCAGCTGGCTTTTCGCGTCGACGACTTCGTGCGCCAGCCGCTCGGGTGACAACGTCGTCAGATCGAGGTGCGAGACGGAGTGCGCGCCGATCTCCATGTCCGCGGCGCCCAGCGCGCGCACGTCGCCGATCGTCAGATGTCCGGCCGAGCCGATGAAGCCCGACGTCGCGTAGAACGTGGCCTCGTCATCGAAGCGCTGCAGCGCCGGCAGCGCCTGCGCGGCCGCATCGTCGTAGGCGTCGTCGAACGTCAGCGCGACTTCGCAGCCCCGCAGCGCCATTCGCTCGTGCTCCGCGACGAGCTGCGTCACGGTGCGCGTCGCGCAGCCGCGCGCCTGCAGCCACGCGAGTTGGCGGGAAAACTCCGCCGGCGTCACCGTGAGCGCGCGCGCGTACGCTCCCGGCGCGACGGCGCTGGCGACGTGATGGTACATGAAAATCGCCGCGACGGCGAACAGCATGCTAATACGATCGCGCAAAATAGGCTTTGGATCTTGCGGGCTGGCCGCAGTACGCGCAGGCGCCCGAGATCGGCTCGTCGAGGAACACGCGCGTCACCGCGGCGGTGGCGGCTTTGATGTCGAGCTCGCATTCCGGCCGCCCGCACCACGGCGCCAGAACGAAGCCCTGCTGCTTCGACAGCGCGGCGAGCAACGCGTCCTTGTCGCTCACCTCGACGGTGCGCTCCTCGCGGAATTCGCGCGCGCGCCGGCGCAGATTGCCTTGGATCTCTTCGAGCAACTCGGCGACGCGGGCGCCGGCTTCGGCGCGCGGCACCGTCAGCTTTTCGAGCGTGTCGCGGCGCGCGAGCGTCACCTGGCCTGCGGCGACGTCGCGCGGTCCGATCTCGACGCGCAGCGGCACGCCGCGCAGTTCCCACTCGTTGAATTTCCACGGAGCGCTCTGCTCCGGGCGGTCGTCGAGCTTCGTGCGCGCGACCGTTTGCAGCTCGAGCGCCAGCGCGCGCGCCGCCGGCAGGACGGCTTCATCGCCCTTCTTGGGGATCGGCACGACGACCACTTGGTGCGGCGCGATCTCGGGCGGCAGCACGAGCCCGCGGTCGTCGCCGTGGGTCATAATCAGGCCTCCGAGGATGCGCCAGGAGACGCCCCACGAAGTCGTCCAGACGTGTTTCACTTTCTCGTCGACGTCGGTGAACGTGATGTCGTACGCCTTGGAGAAATGCTGCGCGAGTTCGTGCGAGGTGCCCGCCTGCAGCGCCTTGCCGTCCGGCATGAGCGCCTCGATCGCGAAGGTGGATTCCGCGCCCGCGAACTTTTCGTTCGCGCTCTTGCGGCCTTTGATGACGGAGAGCGCGAGCACGTCCTCCGCAACCTCGCGGTAGATCTCCAGGATGCGCTGAACTTCGTCGGCTGCCTCTTCGCGCGTGGCGTGAGCCGTATGACCTTCTTGCCACAGGAATTCGAGCGTGCGCAAGAACGGCCGCGTCGCTTTTTCCCAGCGCAGCACGTTGACCCACTGGTTGATGAGCACGGGCAAGTCGCGATGCGACTGGATCCAGCGCGCGTACATCGTGCCGACCGTCACTTCGCTGGTGGGCCGGATCGCCAAGCGCTCGGTGAGTTTTTCGCCGCCGCCTTCGGTCACCCACGCGACCTCGGGCGCAAAGCCCTCGACGTGCTCGGCTTCGCGGGCCAGCAGACTCTCGGGGATGAGCAGCGGAAAATAGGCATTGCTGTGGCCCGTCGCGGCGAAGCGCGCGTCGAAGGCCCGCTGGATGTTCGACCAGATGGCAAAGCCGTACGGGCGCAGCACGATGCAGCCTCGCACCGGAGCATAGTCCACGAGTTCGGCGCGCAGGCACACCTGCGTGTACCATTCCGAAAGATCGTCGGCCTTGCGCGGAATCTCTTTGACTTCTTTTTTCTCGAGCCGTTCTGCCATGCCGATTTCTTGCGTGCGTTAACGCTTAAAACCTTGGCGCCGGGAGCGCTCGAATTGCGCGACGAGCGCGACTTCGGACGCCAGCGCATCGTCGAATCGCCAGTAGCGCAGGAGGCGGTACTGCCGTTGCAGTCCGCGCAGCACGATGTCCGCTGGGTCAACGGGCCACGATTCGAATCGGACGTACCAGACGCGATCGTACGGTTTGGCCGAATCGAGTATGCGCGCCGGTTGCTCGTTGTCGAACACGACGAGCAATGGGTGGCCGGCAAGCGCGCCGTTTCGGCCCAGCACCCAGATCGGCGAGCCTTGTTCGAAGATGAACAAGTCATGCGGCTTGGATACCGATGTGAGCAGCAAGCCGATCTTATTCCAATCGGCGGTCGAGTGGTAGGGATCGGTCACGTGCGCGCCGGCGACGCCGCCGATGAGCAGGCATGCGACGACGGCTGGCGCCAGCGCCACCCGGCGGCCGGACTTCAGCAGCGATTCGGTCCAGCGGCCGAGCGCGGCGCCGGTCCAGCAGCACAGCGCGTATGCGAAGAGCGTGTAGTATCGATCCGTGTACAACAGCTTGTGCGCGGCGACGCTGTAGACGAGCGTGAGTAGCGCCGGCGCCCCGATCCACGGCAGCAATGAACCGCGGCGAGCACGGATCGTCGAGTAGAGCGCGACGCCTGCCCATATCCAGACGACTGCCACCAAGGCGACGCCCAAAACGCCGGCATAAGGGATCTGCAACGTGGCCTGCTCGGGCAGCGTCGCGATGAGCTCGAATTCGCGGCCCACGTAACCGGGGAACGAGATTCCGCCTTCAGGCAGCTGATACAGGAAGGTCGGCAGCTGAGGCAGCCAGGCCACGCCGGCCACGGCAGCGCCCGCGAGGAGTTTCCACACTGCGTCGCGGCGCACGAGCGCGCCGTACGCCAGTTGGCACGCCAGCACGAAGAACGCGGCATACAGCGTGTAGAGCATTGCGATCGTGCACAGGGTCCAGCCGATCCAGAACATCCGCCGGCGCGCTGCGGGCAGATCGTCGCGCACGAGCACCCGCGACAGCAGATAGAACGAGAGCAACGCGAAGACGCCGAACGGCGCGTACATGCGGATCATGATATCGTTGAAGATCAGCAGCGGCATGCACGCGGCAAAAACGCCGGCGATGACGGCCGCGCGATCGCTGCTCCACTGGCGCACGACCGCCATCACGAGCGCGACCGAGGCGGTCCCGAGCAGCACGAAGAGAACGCGAATCAACCAGTCCGGCGCGTGGGCCCAAACCAAGGCGTGAACGGTGACCGTAAGGAGCGGCGGGTGGGGGTCGTGGTCCCGCATGAATTGCAGCGCTGCCGGAAGTTTGAGCCCCGCGAGATAGAGGGTGAGCCCCTCGTCGACTTGCAGCGCGCGCCGCGCCATTTCGGCCGTACGCAGCGCAGCGGCGAGCACGACGACGAGGACGCACCAGAGCCTCATCGCGCGAAGAGCTCCACGAGCACGTGCTCCTCAGGCAGCGTCCGCGTGAACTGCCAAACGGCCACCGGCCGTTTCGTGCGACTGAGGTGGTCGTAGACGATTTGCTCCGGATCGACCGGCGGCGTCTGGAAGCCGACATAAAAGACTCGCCTCGCCGCATCGAGGTGACCGTTCACGTCATTCGCACGTGGCGGCCCAAATACCGCAAGCACGGCGCGATCGTCGATCGCGTGCTCGCGCTGCAACACCCAGAGCGAGTTGCCTTGGTCGAGCGCTAGCAGATCGCCGGGATGCGTCTGCGACCGCAGGATCGCCGCGACCGCCGGCCATGGCGCGGTCGTGAAATCGGGATCGAGCACGTGCACGGCGGCCAGCGCGATCAGTGCCGCGCCGGCGACGGCGGTTGCAGTGACCGCAACGCTTGGGACGCGGCGCCACGCATACGACAGCGCGACGCCGGTCCACGCCGCGAACCCGTACGCCAGCAGGAGATGGTAGCGATCCGCATAGAGCAGCTTGTGCGACGCGAGACTGAATACGACGAGCAGCGCCGACGGCGCGGCAAGCCAAGGCAATATGGAGCGACCGGCAGCGACGAGCGTGACTGCGAATGCCGCCACCAGCCAAAACCAGAGGATCGCGTCTTGAGCGAGCTCGCCGGCGGACGGGTGCATGTTTCCGATGATAGCGTTGCCAGGTAGCAGTGTGACGGCCAGCCCCTCTCGGCCACGAAACACTTCGAACGCGGTGCCGCCGAATCGCGTTTGCTGCGCGAAGACCGGAAGCTGCGGCAGCCACGCGATAGCCACAACCGCGGTTCCCGCGAGAGCGCGCGCAAAAGCGTCACGGCGCACGAAGGCGACGAACACGAGCTGCGCCGCGACGCTCATGAAGCCGAGATAGTCGGTGTACCATTGAGCCGCCACGCAGATGGTCCAGCCGAGCCACAGGGCGCACCGCAGGTTTGCCGACAGGTCGGCGCGCGTCAGCAAGACCGAGAGCAGCCAAACCGAGAGCAGCGCTTCGAAGTCAAACAGCGCATACATGCGGATCCAGCTGTCGTAGAAAATGAGGTTCGGGATCAGTCCGGCGCAGACGGCGGCGATGAAGCCGGCGCGGGCGTCGAACCACATGCGAACGATCGCGAAGAGCAGCCACAGCGACGCAAGCGACAGCGCGAAGGCGATGGCTCGATAGACGCCGTCGCCGAGCGCGAGCCCGTCGAGCGGACGCAACAGCAAGAAGAGCAGCGGCGGGTGCACGTCGCGCATCGCCAGCCGAACGAACATGTCGTGCAGGGGAAGATGCGCGTACCAGAGCGTGTAGGCTTCGTCGACTTGGAGCGGCCGGCCGAACGTTTCGACGGCGCGCAGCGCCACCAGGAGCGCGATCGACGCGGTCACGAAGAGTCGGCTCGCGTTCATGCCGCTGATCTCTTATCCGCTACATCGATTCGTGGTACAATCTCCGTGACGTTCCGCTGGAGGCCCAACCCATTGAGATCACAGCAGCGGCTTGCCGAGGCGATGGGAATCACGCGCGTCCGGCTCAACGAGGTTATCAACGGTCGCCGCGGGGTGACTGCCGATACGGCGCTGCGCCTGGCGAGGGCGCTTGGCACAACCGTGGACTTTTGGCTGAGACTGCAGATGGCTTGCGATCTCTATGACGCAGTGCGGTCGCCGAGATCAAAGGAAATCGCCAAGGTCAGGCGCGTCACGTCGGCAGCCTAAAGCAGAGACGGCGAGCGGCTCGCATTTGTTCAGCGGTACTGGGGATACCGCTCTTCGATGACTCGTTCGATCTCTTCGCGAAGACCGTCGAGCAGCTGCGCTTCGGGAAGCGAGCGCACCTTTACGCCGTCGCGGTAGAGCAATCCCATGCCGCGACCGCCGGCGATGCCGACGTCCGCCATCGTCGCTTCGCCCGGACCGTTGACGGCGCAGCCCATCACGGCCACTTTGACCGGGGCGCGATACTCCGCTGTGATCTTCTCGACCGCTTCCGCAAGCTTGAGGATATCCACTTGCACGCGGCCGCATGACGGGCAGGCGGTGATCTCGACGCCGCGTTCCCGCAAACCGAGCGACTTCAGGATCTCCCAGCACACCGGCACTTCTTCGACCGGATCGGCGGCGAGCGAAACGCGGATCGTGTCGCCGAGGCCTTCAGCCAGCAGCATGCCCAACCCGACGCTGCTCTTCACCGTGCCAGTGCGCAGCGTGCCCGCTTCCGTGATGCCGAGGTGGAACGGATAGTCGACCTGCGTCGCCATCAGGCGATAGGCGGCGACCGTCGTGCGCACGTCGTGCGCTTTGAGCGAGACGACGATGTCGCGAAAATCCAACTCTTCGAGGATCCGGATGTGGCGCAGCCCGGATTCCACCATGCCGGCCGGCGTCCGCCCGAGCGATGCGACGATGTCCGGCGCGAGCGAGCCGAGGTTGACGCCGATGCGGATCGGCATGTTCTGCGCCTTTGCCGCGCGCACGACTTCCTTCACCTTTTCGGGATCGCGGATGTTGCCGGGATTGAGCCGCAGCTTGTCCCAGCCCGCGTCGATGGCCGCCAGCGCGTAGCGATGATCGAAATGGATATCGGCGACGAGCGGCAACGGCGAACCGCTTTTTATCTTCTTGCACGCGTCGGCCGCTTTTTGGTCCGGCACGGAGACGCGCGCGATCTCGCAGCCAGCCGCGGCCAGCGCGTGGATCTGCTCCAGCGTGGCGGCCCAGTCGTCGGTCTTCGTGACCGTCATCGACTGCACGGAGATCGGCGCGCCGCCGCCGATGGCGACGTTGCCGACGCGGACTTGCCGGGTTTTGCGTCGTTGCGGCAGCGCGGGCGGCGCGGGATTGCGCTCTTGAACGCCGCTCCACTGCGGGATGGGTTCGTCGTGGCCGAGCGCGCTCATAGACCGCCTCGCCCGCTGATCCACTGCATCACATCGTGATAGGTGATGAATACGAACAGCACCATCAGAAGCGCGAATCCGGTGAGGTGCACGAGGCCCTCCTTCTCGGGCGGGATCGGTCTGCCGCGCGCTGCTTCGACGACCAAGAACGCGAGCCGCCCGCCGTCGAGCGCCGGCCAGGGCAGGAGGTTGAAGATGCCGAGCACGACCGACAGGAAGCCGGCGATCTCCAGCACCCAGAAGATCCCCAAGCTCTCCGCCTGGATGACGATGTGCGCGATTCCGACCGGCCCGCTCACGACCGATGAGTCGTGGCGCCGTATGGCGCCCACGATGCCGGTGATTTCTCCATACACCGTGTCGCGGACCATGGCGAATCCCCACAGCACGCCGCTACCGAAGCTCATTTGCTGATATTGATTTCTCGCCAAGAATCCGAATTGCCCGATCGTCTGGCCGCCGACCGACACCGCCCGGGTCTTGATGCGCAGGCGCTCGAGCGTTTTGCCGTGCATCACTTCGAGCGCGATGAACGTGTTGGGACGGCCGTGGATGTAGTTCACCATCTCGCTGCCGCTGCGCACGGGCTGGCCATCGAGCGACAGGATCGCGTCGCCCGGAACGAGGCCCGCAGCCGCCGCCGGACTGTTGCTTTCGACTACTTGCACGATGTTGGTCTGCGTCGGCAAGCCGATGGCCGAGCCGATGAAGGCGAAGATTGCCGCGGCCAGCACGAAATTCATGACCGGCCCGGCGACGATGATCGCGGCCCGCACCCAGAGCGGCTTGTGCTGGAAATTGCCCGGGTCGGCGCTGCCGTCGTCGGCGGTGTCCTCGCCCACCATCTTGCAGAACCCGCCCAGCGGCAATGCGTTGATCGCATAGCGCGTTCCGCCGCGCTCGAACGCCGCGAGCGTCGGACCGAAGCCGAACGCGAAATCGGTGACCGTCACGCCGGCGCGCTTGGCGACGATGAAATGGCCGAACTCGTGCACCGTGACGAGCACGCCCAAGATCACGAGGAAGACCGCGACTTTGAGGACGGAGGTCAGCCCTGCCAGCGCCAGGATTGCAACGATCACGTGAGCGAGAAGTCTCCCAAATGCCGCTTGACGAATTCGCGCGCGCGAGCGTCGGCGGCCTCGATGGCGGGCAAGGCGGCGGGCTCGCCGGGTTCGGCTTCGAGGGCGCGTTCGACCAGCGAAGCGATGTCGGTGAACTTGATTTTCCCGTCTAGGAACGCCCGACCTGCCTCTTCATTCGCGGCCGAGAGCGCGGCCGGATACGTGCCGCCCCGCTCGAGCGCTCGATATGCGATTGGTATCGCAGGGAATCGCTCGACGTCGACCGGCTCGAACGTCAGTGTCGCGACTTCGCCCCCGAGTCCGATCTGCGCTCGCGCAGTATTGTAGAGGTCGACCGTGGTCGACCTATTTTGAATCGCCGGCAAGCGCTCCGGCCATGCGAGCGCGTAGCCGATCGGCACGCGCATGTCCGGTTGCGCGAGCTGCGCTTTGACGCTGCCATCCGCGAACATGACGAACGCGTGCGCGAAACTCGCCCGATGGATGACGACCTCGATCTGCGCGGGGGCCAAACCGAAAAACCGGCTCGCCTCGATGACTTCGAGCCCCTTGTTCATAAGCGTCGCCGAGTCCAACGTGTTTTTTGCGCCCATCGACCACGTCGGGTGGCGCAGCGCCTGCGACGGCGTCACGTCGCGCATCTGCTCGCGCGAGAGATTCCAAAACGGCCCGCCGCTGGCGGTCAGCACCACCGTGCGGACGGCTTTCGTCTCCTCGCCCTGCAGGCATTGAAAGACCGCGCTGTGCTCGGAGTCGACCGGCAGAATTCGAGCGCCGCTTTTCGCCGCCTCAGCGAAGAGCAGCTCACCGGCCGCGACCGCGAGTTCTTTATTCGCCAGCGCCAGGTCGACGCCGGCGGCGAGCGCCGCGAGCGCCGCCCGAAAGCTCACCATGCCGTCGGTGGCGACGAGCACGATGTCGGCGCCGCTGTGCGCCGCGACCAACTCGAGCCCTTCCCTTCCGTGCGCGACTTCGCAGGGTGCCCCGTCGAGCGCGACGCGCAGCTGCTCGGCGCCGCGCTGCGTTCCGGCGGAGACGGAGCGTGGCCGAAAGCGTTCCGCTTGCGTCGCCAGCTCGGGGATGTTCTCGCCGGCCGCCAGACCGACGACGGCAAAGCGGTTGGGGTGCGCCGCGAGCACGTCGAGGGCTTGCGTGCCGATCGAGCCGGTCGAGCCGAGGATGGCGACGTTCTTCAAAGCGTTGAGGGCTAGACGCGACCCGCCCAGAGCAGCAGCACGTACGCCGCCGCTCCGGCGAGCGCGTAGGAATCGAAGCGATCCAAGACGCCGCCGTGATCGGCGATGAGCTGCCCGGAGTCTTTCACGTGCGCGTCGCGCTTGAACGCGGACTCCGTCAAGTCGCCGACCTGCGCGGCGAATGCGATGACCGCCGAGAACGCAAGGGCGAATGGCCAGGTCGCGCCGATGTACGAGGTGAGGCCGAACGCGACGCCGACGACGCATGCGGCGACGAACGCGGCGAACGCGCCTTCCCAGGTCTTGGACGGCGAGAGCTGCGCCCACAGTTTGTGCCGGCCGTAGCGCAGGCCGACGAACATGCCGACGACGTCGGTGACGACGACGACGACGACGATCCAGAGCGTGAACATCGCGCCGTTGTGGAGCTGGCGCACCACGACCATATACGAGAGCAGCTTGCCGAGGTAGAGGACCGCGAACACCGTCCAACCGACGCGCGAACCGAAGTGATCGAGCCCCTGCGCAAGTCCGAAGGTCACGGCGGCGACCGCCACGAGGGCGATCAACCCATGCTCGTAGCGGTTCATCTGCTGGAAGAACGCGAGCGCGACGTAGACGGACGATCCGCCGATCGCCACCGGCAGCGACACGTCGGCTCCGGCCCGCCGCGCCAGCTGCGCAAATTCGAACGATCCGCCGATCGCGATGCAGAGCACGAGCAGGCCGAACGCCGGCGCCCAGAAGATCGATCCGATGCCGACGACGGCCACCAGCAGGCCGACCGCAATGCGGCGCGCGCTCATGCCATTGCGAAGACGGTTCTTGCGCTCGACGGCTCGTGCGTCAGGTGAGGCGGACGAAATCATCGTACGTCACCACGAGACTGACGGCGCCGTTATCCGCGACCCTGACCACCTTGAGCGTTCCGCGACCGGCGCAGGGATACGGCGGCCTAAGCACGGCGATGCGCAGGTCCCGCCCGCCGAAGAGGTCCGCAACCTCTGCGTAGGGACGCAGCAACAGGTCCTGCTGCGGCGGGTTGGTCGTGGCCCTAGACCTCCATGATCTCTTTTTCTTTATTGGTGGCGAGCTCGTCGATCTGCTGGATGAACTTGTCGGTGATCTTCTGCAGCTGGTCGTTGGCCCGGCGCTGCTCGTCCTCGGTGATCGTGCCTTCCTTATGAGCGTGCTTGACCGCGTCGTGTCCGTGGTGTCGCACGTTGCGAACCGCCACGCGGCCGTCCTCCGCGCGCTTGTGGACGAGCTTGACGAGTTCCTTGCGGCGCTCTTCGGTGAGCGGCGGCAGCGCGAGCCGGATGACGTTTCCGTCCACGTTGGGCGAGATGCCGAGATCCGATTTCTCGATGGCTTTGCGCACGTCGCCGATGATGGACTTGTCATGCGGCTGGACCAGCAGGCTGCGCGCGTCGGGAACGGAGACGTTCGCCACGTGCCGCAGCGGCATGCTCGTCCCGTATGCTTCGACGAGGACGTGGTCGAGCAGCGCCGCGTTGGCGCGCCCGGTCCGAATGGCGGAGAACTCGGCGCGCGTGGCGTCGACCGCCTTCTTCATCCGCTCTTCGAGATCTTTATAGAGCTGGGGTAACACCTTTGGTCGACCTCCCGACAAACGTGCCGATGGATTCGCCCCAGATGACTCGCTTGATGTTGCCGCGGCGCATCAACTCGAACACGATGATGGGCAACCCGTTGTCCATGCACAGCGTCAGCGCCGTGTTGTCGAGCACCTCGAGACCCTTGTTGAGCACGTCCATGAACTCGAGGGACGTGAACCGCGCCGCGGCGGGATTCTTCTTCGGATCGGAGTCGTACACGCCGTCGACCTGCGTCGCCTTCAGAATCGCCTCGGCGCCGATCTCGAGCGCGCGCAGCGCGGCCGTCGTGTCCGTCGTGAAATACGGATTGCCCGTGCCGGCCGCGAAGATGACGACCCGGCCTTTCTCTAAATGGCGGATGGCCCGGCGCCGGATGTACGGCTCGGCGATCTGATGCATGGTGATCGCCGTCTGCACGCGCGTGTGCGCGCCGAGATTCTCGAGCGCGTCCTGCAAGGCGAGCGCGTTGATCACGGTGGCCAGCATGCCCATGAAGTCGGCGGTGGCGCGATCCATGCCGGCATGGTCGGCCGACTTGCCGCGCCAGATGTTGCCGCCTCCCACCACGCACGCGATCTGGACGCCTGAGAGCGCGACTTCCTTGATCTGTTCGGCGACTTGATAGACCGTCTCGGTGTCGATGGACTCGCCGTTGCCGTGACCCGCAAAGGCTTCGCCGCTCAGCTTGAGCAGCACGCGTTTGTAGGCCGCCTTCGTTCCGATGCCGCCGTCCATGTCCTTTTTAGGACTCGCCGATGTCGAAGCGCGCGAACCTGCGGACTTTGATATTCTCTCCGAGCACGCCGACGGCGGAGGCAATCACGTCGGCGACGGTCTTGCTCTCGTCGCGCACGAACGGCTGCTCGAGCAGCACGCTCTCTTCGTAGAACTTTTCGAGCTTGCCGTTCAGCTCGCTCTCCTTTTGCGTGCGCACCTCGCGGGGTATCTCGTCGCGATCGACGTACAGCGGCCGAGACGCGCAGACGTGCATGGCGATCTCGTGCGCGAGCCGCTGGAACGTCTCATTCTTCGCGACGAAATCGGTTTCGCAGGCCAGCTCGACGAGCACGCCCATCTTGCCGCCCTGATGGATGTAATGGCCGATGAAGCCCTCGCGCACTTCGCGAGCGCCCTTCTTCGCGGCGAGCTGCTGGCCGCGCTCGGCCAGCACTTTCTTGGCCCGATCGAGGTCGCCGCCCGCTTCGACGAGCGCTTTGCGGCAGTCCATCACGGGCGCGTTGGTGGCCTCGCGCAGCGATTTCACCTCTGCGGCGCTTGGCACGTAGGTCTTGGTCATCACGAGATTATTCCGTTCAAACAGGGGAGATACTTGCTGGTTCTGCCTGACCCTGTGGAGGTCGAGCTTGCTCGACCGCTCCGGCAGCCAAATATTGAGCAGATTCCGCCTCGGTTTTGCCCTCGACAATCGCGTCGGCGATCTTGCCGGCCATGAGCTTGACGGCGCGAATGGCGTCGTCGTTGCCCGGGATGGCGTAGTCGATCTCGTCGGGATCGCAGTTGGTGTCGATGACGGCGATGATCGGGATCTTCAACTTGCGCGCTTCGAGCACGGCGATGCGCTCTTTGCGCGGATCGACGATGAAGACCGCGTCCGGCAGCTTCGCCATGTCTTTGATGCCACCGAGGAAGCGCTCGAGCCTGCGGCGCTCGTCTTCGAGCCGGCTGACCTCTTTCTTGGGCAGCTTTTCGAGGTCGCCGTGATCGCGCATGCGCTCGAGCTCGCGCAAGCGCGCGATGCGCTTTTGAATGGTCTGAAAGTTCGTCAGCGTGCCGCCGAGCCAGCGCTGGTTCACGAAGAATTGCCCGGCGCGCTCTGCCTCTTCTTTGACCGCTTCCTGCGCTTGCTTCTTGGTGCCGACGAACAAGAACACTTTGCCGTGCCGCGCCATTTCCTTGACGGCGGCATAGACCTCGCGCAGCTTGAGGACGGTTTTTTGGAGATCGATGATGTAGATGCCGTTGCGCTCTTGGAAGATGTACTTCTGCATCTTCGGATTCCAACGGCGGGTTTGGTGCCCGAAATGCACGCCGGCTTCGAGCAGTTGCTTCATCGAGATGATCGACGACACGATACCCTCACTGGTTCGTTCCTAGAGCCCCGGTCCGGCCGCGAGCGCGGCAGGTCCGTCTCCCCGTACGGGGCGCGCCTGATGCTCTAAATTTACGCACGTCTATTCTATCATAGGCCCTGGAGCGAGGCAATCGCAGCGGCGACGAATGTTGCTGCTCTCGACCGCAGGTCGACGATGCGCGCGACCATAGGTCGCGCATTCAGCGACCGATCTTCGATCGGCCGGCTCGTCGAGCTTCGCTCGAGCACAGCATACGAAAATGTTGCTGCTCTCGACCGCAGGTCGACGATGCGCGCGACCATAGGTCGCGCATTCAGCGACCGATCTTCGATCGGCCGGCTCGTCGAGCTTCGCTCGAGCACAGCACATGAATGTGTTAATTGGCGAGGCGGTTGCGCAGCGTGCGGACCGGCAAGATGGCGAGGATGCCGATCGCCACGACCATCCACAGCAGATCCGCGCCGATCGTCCAATTCATCTGGCCGAGCACGAGCTGCCGAAACGCGCGCACGGCGTGGAAGAGCGGCGTGAACCAAGCGATGTCCACCAGCCAGCGCGGCAGCCGGTCGAGCGGGAAGAACACGCCGCCGATCATGGTCATCGGGGTCACGACGAACGAGAAGTAGTAAAACAAGTGCTCTTGCGTCTTGACCAGCAGCGCGATCCAGAGCGACGGGATCGCGAACATGATGCCCGTCATCGCCAAGATCGCCGGACACAGCAGCACCCACCATGAGTGCACCAGCCCGAATGCGGCGATCACGCCGAGGAACAGCGTGCCGTACATCGTCGCGCGGAACGCCTCCCACAGATATTCGCCCGCGGCGATCTCCTCGGGCTGCACCGGCGCCGTCACCATCGATTCGTACACGCCGTTGAAATTGAGCCGCTCGAAGCCGCCCCAGCACGAATCGAACGTCACCGTGTTCATGGCCGTAAAACCGAGCAGGCCGGGCGCGATGAACTGCACCAGCGAACCGTGGCCTTTGAGCGTCAGATAGGCGCCGAGCCCGAAACCCAGCGCGAGGAAGTACGCCACCGGCTCGACGATGTTGATCGCCACGCTCGACCAGGCGTACTTCTGCCACGCCAGCCAGTTGCGGCGAAAGACCGCCCACGCGTTCGGCGCGAAAAACGCGAGCAGCGCGCTCATTCGGTGAGCTCCCGGCCGGTGAGATTCAAGAACACGTCCTCGAGCGTGGCCTGGCGCGCGACGTGCGCTTCGGGCTCGAACCCGGCTTCTGCCAGCCGCCGCAGCAGCGCGCGGTTGTCTTCATTATACAGGTACAGCGTGCCGCCGTGCTCCTCGCGGCGGCGCACGAGTCCGTCCAGCGGCATCGCAGCCGCGGCCTGCGCGCTCGCGCCAGACAGTTCCAGCACGTCGCGCGCGGCGTGGCGATCGATGAGCGCGGTCGGCGAGCCCTCCGTCACGATCCGCCCCTCGTCCATCACGACGATCCATTGACAGAGGCGCGCCGCTTCTTCCATGTAGTGCGTGGTCAGCACGAGCGTTTTGCCGCGCGCTTGGAGCTGTTCGAGCTTCTCCCACACCAGCAGCCGGCCTTGCGGATCCAAACCGGTGGTCGGCTCGTCGAGGATCAGCAACTCGGGATCGTTGACGAGCGCGCGCGCAATCATCAGCCGGCGCTTCATGCCGCCGGAAAGATCGCGGATGCGGGAGCGATCTTTGCCTTCGAGCGAGATGAAGGCGAGCAGCTCGCGCGCTTTGGCAACCGCCGCGCTGCGGCGCATGCCGAAGAACGTCGCGTAGAGCGTCAAGTTCTCGAGCACCGTGAGTTCCGGATCCAACGCGGTTTCCTGCACGACCACGCCGATGCGGCTCTTGATCTCCTTTGGGTGCTGCGCGGCGTCCATGCCCAGTACGAGCAGCTCGCCGGAGCTGCGAGCGATCCGGCAATAGATCATCTTCATCGTGGTGGTCTTGCCCGCGCCGTTGACGCCGAGAAAACCGAAACATGCGTGCGGCGGGATGGCGAAGTCGATGCCGCGGACGGCTTCCACGACGTCGTAGCGTTTCGTCAACGAGCGAGCGAGCACGGCAGCTTCCATGGCGAGGATGGACGTTCGCCTGTGCTGCGCGCATTTCCGCACGGCTGAGCCGCGATCGGGCAGGAGGTTTCGAAAACGGCGGCGCAGGCATTGCGCACTCGAGATGATTCGCCATTTGTTCCGGTTCTTACGCCAAGCCAAGATCCCGCCGGCGGGTTGTCGACGCTGCATGCGTGCGGCAGGAGTCCTCTAGCCGCCGTGGCTTGCAGCGCCAAAGCGCAGCCGAACCTCAGCCCCGCGGATCGCGCGCGCTTTATCACCGATCATCTGCCGCCACATCTCTATCGCAGCGTCGCTGAGCCGGGAGCCGATGTCGCCTCCGTCGCTTGGCGGATCTCCCCGCAGCCGTTCCCTCTTTCGCCCAAGACCGTCGCGCAGCTCCAAGCGCTCGGTCAGCATCTGCTCAAGTTCTATGACGCCCTCAATAAGATGTATTTCCGCAGCGTGCGCGGCACGCTGCCGGCGTTCGTCGCCGAGTATCTCGACATGGGCAAGCCGGAACCGATCGTCCGCGTCGGTCGGCAGAACCGCTTCAAACAGGACCTGCCCGGCGTCATACGCCCCGACATCATTTTGACCGAGGGCGGCGGCATGATCGCAAGCGAGCTCGACTCGGTTCCGGGCGGCATGGGATTCGTCGGCGCGATGGGCGAGGCGTACTGCGAAGCCGGCTTCGATCAGGTTGGTGACTACGACGGCATAGTCCGCGGCTTCGCCGCCATGGCGGCCAAGATCGCGGAGAAGGAACGCCCAACGATCGCGATCGTCGTGTCACAGGAAAGCGATGGCTATCGCGGCGAGATGGAATGGCTTGCCGGCGCGCTCACGCGTGCCGACCTCGCTGAAGCCGCGGCGGTACGGCCCGAAGAGGTCGTCTTCACCGAAGAGGCCCTCGCCGTCGACATGCCCGGCGGGCGGCGCAAGGTCGACGTGTTGTATCGCTTCTTCGAGCTCTACGATATGCTCAATGTGCCCAAGCAAGAACTGTTCCTCTATTCGGCGCGCCACAAGCGCGTCGTCATCACGCCGCCGCCCAAGGCGTTCGTCGAGGAAAAACTGACCTACCAGCTGCTCCACCATAAGGCGCTTGCCGATTTCTGGAAGCCCGAACTCGGAGAAGAGACGTACGAGCTGCTCTTGAGCCTCTTCCCCGAAACATGGATCTTGGATCCGCGGCCGCTACCGCCGCAGGGGGCGATCGCGGGCTTGTTCGTGGACGGGCGGCCGTTGCAGAGCTGGAGCCAGCTGTACGGGCTCTCGAAATCGGAGCGGCAGTTCGTCGTGAAGCCGTCGGGATTTTCGGAGCTCGCGTGGGGCAGCCGCGGCGTCTACATGGCCAACGATCTCACGCGCGACGAGTGGATGGCCGTGCTCGACGGCGGGCTTGCGATCTTCGAGAAGAATCCGCAGATCTTGCAGCGCTATCACAAAGCGCGGCGCGTGAAGGCCGAATATCTCGATCAAAAGACGGGCGAGATCAAGATGATGGACGGCCGCGTGCGGCTGACGCCCTTCTACTTCGTCGCGGGCGCCGAGGCGCGTCTGTCGGGCGTGCTCGCCACGGTGGTGCCCGCGGATAAGCGCATCATCCACGGCATGAACGATGCGATCATGACGGTCTGCATGGAGAGCCCCTCGGGATACTAGCGTAGAACTGCCGCGCGAAATAAATCGCCGCGACTACATGCGCACGCTCCGCCTTACTTGGAGCGGTCGGCTTTAGCCGACCGTGATGTGGGTCACTAATAGGACGTGGCCTCCTTGGGACGCGGCCTGAATCCGGTAACGATACTGATGCACGTTCGGTCCGCCTAGTAAGGGAGAGACGCGGGGCGAGTCCGTTTGTCATCCCTCCTGTCCGATGATAGAGAATATAGCGATGAATACATATCGTCACTCACGCCGCGCTGCGCGCCGCTCCCGCGCCTCGAATCGAGGCTTCAGCATCATCGAAGCGCTGCTCGCTTTCGTCGTGATGCTCATCGGCGTCTTGGGGACGCTTGGGGCGCTGGGCTCGACCTTCGGAAACGTCGACGCGAATTCAGAACGCATTCAAGCCGTCGCCGCCGCTCAGCAATATATGGATGCGATCCGGCAGTGGGAGCAATCGGGCGGAACCGGCTCCGCGCCAAGCGCGCCGGTCATCGCCATCGACGCCGGCGAAAGCAGCCAGGGCAACGGCGTCGCCTTGACCTCGCCGGGCAACTACGATTTCTCAGGGACCTCGCTCACGCCGTGCGCGTTGATGAGCGGCAAGCAATACGACTGCAAAGTGACGGTCGCCTGGACGATCGGCGGTTACACGCGCCAGCTGACCGTGGAATCCTATGTCACGCAGCAGTAGCGCCAGGCAGCGCGGCACCACGCTCGTCGAACTGCTCATCGTCACCGGCGTCCTCGGCCTCTTTCTCACGCTCGGCGTGACGTTAGTGACGCCGGTGCTCAATGCCGCCAACAAGCTGCAAGCAAAAGCTGACACGCTGCAAAGCGCGGTGACGGGCCTGTACCGCATGCGGCGCGACGTGCGCATGTCCGGCATCGGCGGCGACTACGCGTGCACCGCGAGCGCACCGGTCACGTGCTCGCAGCCGAGTTTGTTGACGGCGACGCCGGCGGTCGCGATTCTGACGGCGCAATCCGGCGGCCAGCCGCAATATATGACCACCACGGGTAACGCGAACATCGGCCTGCCGACCTGGCAGGGCGTCGACGTCTACTGGGTCGCCTCGAATGCATCCGGCACGTTTCTCTACGAGGCGTTCGGCGCGTTTCCCAGCGGCATCCAGGAGCTGCCTGCCAGCAACCCCGTGACGCAAGCGCAGGTGCAGACCGCCGTGGCGTTGGCGCTTGCGGGCACGTCGACGGTCGTCGCCCCGAACGTCTCGCAACTGTCGGCCAGCTTCAAGCCCAGCCAGCATGTCATGGGCCTGAAGATCTTTTCGAGCGGCAATGAAGGCGGGCGCTTGAACGAGACGAGCTTTGAGAGCGACACGTATGCCAGAAACTAAGCGATCGCGCCGTCGCGAGCGGGGCTTCGCGATGGTGACGGCGCTGTTCCTGATCGGCCTCCTGCTGATCGTCGCCGTCATCTTGGTCCAAGCCGCCACTGGAACGTCGACGAACACCACCGACGTGCAGCAAAAGAATCAGATCTTCGACGCCGCGGAGGCGGGAGCGAACGCCGCGATCAACGCGCTCGACCAGTCGCAAACGACGCCGAACAACACGTGTACTTCGGGATCCATCACGCCGTACGGCGCGACCAGCACGAGCTTCAACTATCAGTCGTGCGTCAAGACCAACAATTTTGCGGGCGCGTCGGCCGTCTCGGCGACCGATCCGGCCACCAGCGCCACGATCAGCGTGCCGGCGGGCACGGCGTTCGTCACCGGCAGCGCGAGCTCGTCGCTCACCGGCGAGACAACGTACGCCGAAGCGATCGTCAAGTCGCCGGGCAATGGTCTCGTGCTGCCGGCGGGCGCGCTCGATGCGGCCGGCAACGGAACGTTCTCCGGCATCGTCACCATCAACGCGGACAATCCGCCGACGAACAACGACGCAAGCGCAATCGCGAACGGCAATTTCACAGAAGCCGGCACGGTGACCGTCCAAGGACCGATGCAATCGCAGGGCTCGAACACCCATGCCGGCACCTTGACCGATACCGCCACCCAGACGGGCCTCGCTCCGTTCCCGTTCCCCACGAGCAGTCAGGTCACGTCATTCGCAAGCGCCGCGAAGACCACCGCGAAGAGCGGCGTCACGATGACGGCTGCCACATTTCTCTCGACGTGTTCGGTGCCGACGGCATGCAGCGGCAACATCTACGTCAGCGGTCCGATCACGACGGCCGGCGCCACGAGCGTCACGATCAACGGCAATGGAACCGTCTATTTCGACGGCAACATCACTGAGGCCGGCACGTTCAATTTCACCAACAAAGGCGGCGCATCGGTCATCGTCAACGGCAACATCACCGGCGCGGGCGCTTTCAACTATAGCGTCACCCCCGGAGACAAAAACGCGTTGCTGATGGTGCTTGGAACGGCGGGCTACACGCTCGCAGGCACGGGGCAGTACGTCGGCATCGTCTACGCGCCCAACGGCAATCTCACGTTGGCCGGCGCGAGCGGCGTGACCGGCGAGGTTGCGGCCGGCAACAACGACACTTGCAACTGGTCCACCGGCTGCGGCAACGTGACCAACGCCGGCACGTTCCTGATCAACTATTTAAGCGGCTTGACGATCGGCAACGGCGGCGCTCCCGACGTCGTCACCCTCTCCTACTGGGAACACTGACCGCTTCCGACCCGAATTACGACCCGAGGATATTCACCGCGCGGGCGGCCACGAGCGCCACGGTCAGCAACGATATCAGTGCCTGCACCAAAAAGAGCATCTTCGCCCATGCGGTGAGCGGCATCGTGTCCGTCGGGCTGAAGGCCGTCGCGTTGGTGAACGAAACGAAGAGATAGTCGACGAACCCGGGCGCCCAGTTCGGCCCGCACGCCGGCGTGACCATCTGCGGGAATAAGAAATCGGGTTTCGGATGCTGCGCGCGCGAGCGAGCGACCGGGCCGCCGCGGTCCAACTCCCAATACCAGAGCCCGAAAACGATGACGTTGGTCAGCCAGATGTTGACGGCGGAGATCAGCAGCTCCTCGCCGGTCTCCTTGCTTTGAGGGGCGAGTAAGGCGCGCACGAGCAAGAGCAATGACGCGACGTTGGCCACGTTGACAATCGCGATCAGCATCAATGCGACCGCGCGAGTCAGCGGAGCTTCTCGCAGATGGCGCATCGGCGTGATGATGGTCAAGGGGATCAACAGCGCGAGCTCGAGCGCCGGCACGACCCAATGCGAGCCGAGCGTCAGCCGGTTCGGCAGCAGCAGCTGCAAGGTAACCGCGGCCACGACGGCGAGCTGCGCCGGCCACCGCGCTTCGTATTTTGACGGAACACCCCACGCCGATTCCGCTTGTTCTGGCGTCTTCATGGAGCAAGGGCCTCGATGACCGCGTCGATCTCTTCGGGCGTGTTGTAACCGTGCGGCGAGATGCGGATGCCCGTGTCGCGGATCGTCACCGTGACGCGAGCGCGCGCGGTGCGGCTGCGGAGGTCGGCCGGCGTGCGGCCAGCGAAACCAAGCAGCATAACGCCGGAACGCGTGCCCTGGTCTCGCGCGCTGAGCACTGGCAGCCCCACTTCGTCGGCGCGCTTCTCGAGCCGATCGGTCAGACGCAGCACGTGGCGCTCGATCGCGTCGAAGCCTGCCCGTTCGAGAAGCCGAAGGCTTTCACCGAATCCGATGAGCGCGCTGTACGAGAGCGTTCCGCCCTCGAAGCGCGCGGCGCTGGGATCGAGCGGCTGCCCGTAGTCAAGGTAACGGTCGCGGTCGGCCACCGAACTCCACGAGGCCAAGGCCGGCCGCAAGCGCTCGATGTGCTCGGCCCGCACGTACACGACGCTGAGGCCCTGCGGCGAGAGCAGCCACTTCGAGACGCCGAAATAGCAGAAGTCGATATTCCACGCCGTCACGTCCAACGGCAGGTGGCCGAAACCTTGGATGGCGTCGACCGCGAGCAGCACGCCGTGCGAGCGGCACCAAGCTCCGATGGCCTGGATGTCGTGTCGATAGCCATCCAAAAAGCCGACGTAGGACACGGCGACGAGCCGCGTGCGCTTCGTGCGCAGGCGCTCCAGCATTTCGACAGTCAGTCGTCGTTGCGGAGCGCGCACGAGGCGGATGCGCACTCCACGATCGCGCAAGAACAGCCATGGGTATGCGTTGGCGCCGAACTCATCGTCGCTGAAGATGATCTCGTCGCCCGCGCGCCAGTCGAGTCCGTTGGCGACGACGAGCGCGCCGTCGGAGGTCGCTCGCATGAACGCGATCTCGTGAGGCGCAGCCCCGATGGCCACGGCGACGCGCCGCCGGATCTCGCCTTTGCGCGCTTCGACGTCGAGGATGCCCCGCGTGCCGTCGCGCATTTGCGCGTCCAACACGAGAGCGATCGCGTCGCGAGTCGGCTGCGGCAGCGGGCCGACCGCGGCGTGGTCGCAGTATGTCCAGCGCTGGGTCACTGGGAACAAGGCGCGATCGAGCGGCGTTATCGTAGCGGATGCCCGAGGAACCGATGTCGCCAATTCGCAATTCCTTCTATCGGCTGCGTCACGCTCGTTCGTGCGCTCCCGCGCCAAGCCATTTTCGATATGTGAAGAGATGATCGCGTTGCTTTTGACCGCGCAGGTCGCGGTCGCCCAACCCGTTTTGCACCTGCCGCCGCTCGTCGCCGCAAGCGTCGGCGCGCAGCTGCTCGAACGACTGAACGCCCATCGTCGACTTGCTGGGCTGCGGCTGTTGCGCATCGACGTCATCGCGGTGCAGGCAGCGCAGCAGCAGGCCGACGACATGGCGACGACCGGCAACCTCGTGCACGGCGACAAGTACGGCCGCCAGCCGATGACGCGCTACGAAGTGCTCGGCGGCAACCCAGCGTACTACGGCGAAAATGTCGGCTTTTATGGATCGCGCTCGCTGGACCAGCTCGACGTGTCGCGCGAGATTTCGAGCCTGGACGAATTGATGATGGCCGAGCTGCCGCCCAACGACGGCCACCGCTTGAACATCCTGTCGGAGCACTTCCAGGCAGTGGGATTCGGCTTTGCGATCGGACCACGTGGGTTTTTCTTCGATGAGGACTTCGTCGGCTACCGCCGCTAGCGATTCCCGTGTAGTGCTCGAGCGAAGCTCGACGAGAAATGCTGTGCTCGAGCGAAGCTCGACGATTCGGCCGAGCGTACGCTCGGCCCGAACTGCGACGGTCGCGCCCAGAACATGTTGATCATCGGTCGACCAAGGTCGACCGCCACAATTAGTGCTGGATTAGGGCAACGACCACTGCCACGCGTTCCAGTTCGGCATGATGCCGCGCCCCGGGCGATAGCCGTGCAGATCTTCGTTCATGACCCCGACGCGGTCCCGAAAATAGTACGGGATCATCGGCAGATCCACCATGCGCTGGCGCTCGATGACCCGATAGAGCGCCAGCCGCTTCGCGCGGTCGTTCGTCGCCAGCGCTTCGCGCTCGAGCCGGTCCACAAGGGGGTCGCAGTAGCGCGAATCATTGGCTCCCGCGGGAGAGAACTGATCGCAGCCGTCGTCATCCAGCGCGGACGGATCGTAGTTCACGCTAAAGCTGTAGGTCGCCATGTCGAAGTGGCCTTGCCGGATCGGACCGCTGATGTTGAATACGATCCCATACGAATATTCCTTGATGATCGCGTTGATGCCAACGGCGCGCAGATACGACTGCACCACCGTGTTGAAATTATGGCTTCCGACGCTGCCGGCCACGCCGATGAGGACGATCTGCAGCTGTTTGCCGTCCTTGTAGCGGAAGCCGTCGGGCCCAAGACGCCAGCCGGCGGCGTCGAGGTTCTGCGCGGCCAGCTTCGGATCGTACGGATACGAAGGCACGTCCGGCGTGTACGCCCACGACCATTTCGGCAGGAACTCATCCGCCACGTATCCCGCGCCGTGCGCGATCTTATCGAGCATCGCCTGGCGGTCGAGCGCGTAGATGATGGCGTGGCGCAGCCGGACGTCGCCGAGCACGCCCTGCGCGTTCATGACCCCGACGACGAGTCGCAGAGAGTGCGTCAGCTGGACGTTCATGCCGTCGAGGCGCCGGTATTGCGGAACGAGCGTCGGCGTCGCGTCGATGTCGCCGTCGAGTTCGTGCGTCGTGAAGCCGACGAGCTCCGTTTCATCTGACGGCTGCGCCTGGAAGATGATCTCCTTCAGCTTGGGGACCCCGCGCCAGTAGTGCGGGTTGGCGACGAAGATCAGCTTGCCGTTGCGCTGCCACGACTTCACGACGAACGGCCCGGTGCCGATGGGCGCGGAGTTGTACGGCACGTCGTTCATCTCGGAATACTTGTCGATCAGGTGCGCGGGCATGATGGGGATCGGCCCTTCTTGCACGCCGGCGAAAAAGCGCGTGGGAAGCGGCGCGTACGGCCGCTTGAGATGCACGACGGCGGTGTGCGGGTCTGGCGCGTCGATGCGATCGACGACGTCGTAGCCCTCGCGAATGGTCACGTTGTTCGCTGGATTCATTGCTTGTTTCCACGACGCGATGAGATCCGCGGCCCCGAACGGCGTGCCGTCCGACCATGTCACTCCGCGACGCAGGTGATAGGTGACGGTCAGCCCGTCTTTGCTGATGTCGCCGTTCTCAACCGACGGCACGCGCTCGCACAGCACGGGAATGAGATTCCCGTTGTCGTCCAGCTGCACGAGATATTCCAGCGTGTACGACGCGAGCTGGTAGGCGACGTCGGCGCCGGTGACCATCGGATTAAGAGTCGAGGGATCCGAGATGTCCGAGATGCGCAGCACGCCCGGCTGCGTCCACGCATGCACGCCGTTGGGTCCGACGGCGGTCGACGTCGATATCTTCGAGCAGCCCATCGCGCACAAAACCCCGACGACGAGGAGCGCGAGCAGCAAGCGAGGCCGATGCATGCGCGCCGTTTCCGTGTGGGGGCGCCTGCCGCCTCTTTACCGAATCTCGGCTCGCCATGATCGATTTTTCCTTGACGGGCGAGCAGCGCATGCTGGCAGATACGGTGCGCTCGTTTCTCGCGACCTCCATCGCGCCCGACGTGCAGCGTTGCGACAGTTCGGGCTCTCCGATTCCCGATGCATTCGCGAAACTCGCCAAGCTCGGCGTCGTCGGGCTGGTGTTCCCGGAGGCGTACGGCGGCGCCGGGCTGGACTATGTGAGTCTCGGGCTCGTCTGCGAGGAACTCGAGTATTGCGACACGAGCCTGCGAACGATGATGTCCGTGCACATCGGACTCACGGGCTGCGGCATCTTCCAATGGGGCTCGGAGGAGCAAAAGCAGCGCTTGCTCGCACCGCTGGCGTCCGGTCAAAAGCTCGGCGCGTTCGGGTTGACCGAGCCCGACGCGGGCACGGACGTCGGGGCGCTCAAGTCGACCGCGCGCCGCGATGGCGGCTCGTATGTCTTGAACGGCAGCAAGATCTGGATCTCGTGCGCGAGCCAAGCCGACACATTTCTGGTCTTCGCGAAAACCGATTCCACCAAGGGCAAGCACGGCATCACCGCCTTTGTCGTCGAGCGCGAGCGTGCCGGCGACGCTCTCCACACGTTTTCCATCCACGACAAGTACGGCGTGCGCGCCGGCGATACGGGCGGATTGTCGTTCTCCGATCTGCGGGTGCCGGCTGAGAACCGGCTGGGCGAGGACGGCGAGGGCTTCTATATCGCCATGACGTGTCTCGAAAACGGTCGTCTCACCGTCGCCGCCGGCGCCACGGGTCTGATCCGCGCCGCGCTGGATGCCTCCGTCAAGTATGCGAAGGAGCGCAAGACGTTCGATGTCGAGATCGGCCGTCACCAACTCGTGCAGGAGATGATCGCCGACATGGTGCTCGCCTACGATGCGGCGCGCTTGCTCTATCTGAGAGCAGCCTGGATGAAGAACGAAGGCATGCGCAACACGCGCGAGACGGCGCTCGCGAAATGGTTTGCGACCGACGCGGCGAATCGCGCCGCCGACAACGCGATGCAGATCCATGGCTCGTACGGGTTTTCCGACGAGTATCCGGTGGCGCGCCTGCTGCGCAATTCGCGCGGCAGCATCATCTACGAGGGCACGCGGGAGATCCAGAAGTTGATGCAAGCCGAATACGCGCTCGGTTATCGCAAAGACAAACCGGTGCGCTGCGAGCTTCCGCCATTCAAAAAATCCATGTAGTGTGCAGGTCGAGCTTGCGCGACTGTGATGCGGTCGACCAAGGTCGACCGCCACAAACAAGTGAATAGGTCGCCCTTTCAGGGGAGGAACTTTTTTCGTGCCTGACATCAAATCGGTTGGCGTTTGCGGCTTCGGCCTCATGGGTTCCGGCATCGCGCAGGTCGCCGCCAGCGCCGGCTATGACGTCGTGGTGTACGAAGTCGCCGCGGCTCCGCTGGACAAGGGACTGGCCGGCGTCAAAAAATCGCTGGAGAAATTCGTCGAGAAGCAAAGCTTGAGCGCCGCCGACCGCGACGCCACGCTCACGCGATTGAAGACGACGACGAACCTGGACGACCTGAAAGCCTGCGACCTCGTCATCGAAGCCGCGGTGGAGAACATCCAAATCAAAAAGGAGCTGTTCAAAAAACTCGACGGCATGCTCACGCCGCATGCCATCATCTGTTCGAACACCTCGAGTCTATCCATCACCGAGCTGGCGGCCGCAACCAATCGCGGCGATCGAGTCGCCGGCCTGCACTTCTTCAATCCCGTGCCGCTCATGAAGCTCGTCGAGGTCGTGAAGACGATCCTCACGAGTCAGGCGACGATCGACGCGCTTTACGCATACGCGAAGAAAGTCGGCAAGCGGCCGATTCTCGCGCAAGACACGCCCGGATTCATCGTCAACCGCCTGCTGGTGCCGTACCTGATGTACGCGATTCGCATGTACGAGTCGGGCCTCGCGTCGCGCGAGGACATCGACGAAGGCATGAAGCTGGGCTGCGGCCACCCGATGGGGCCGCTGACGCTGTTGGATTTCGTCGGCCTCGACACCACGTACTACATCGCCGAGATCATGTTCGACGAGTTCAAAGACCCGCTGTTCGCGCCGCCGCCGCTGCTCAAGCGCATGGTGCTCGCCGGCCGCCTCGGCAAGAAGTCCGGCAAGGGCTTCTACGACTACGCCTCAGCGTGATCGCAGCGTTGATGGAAATGCTGTGCGCGACCGGAGGTCGCCGTTTGGGCCGAGCGTACGCTCGGCCGGGTCGTCGAGCTTCGCTCGAACACAGCACACCTTCGATCCACAAAGGAGATCCCGTGCCGTACGAGACGCTGCTCGTCGAGCGTGACGGTCCCGTCGCCATCGTCACCCTCGACCGACCAAAGGTGCTCAATGCCCTCAATGCGACGGTGCTGGACGAGCTCGCGCGCGTGATGGCCGAGCTCGACGCCGACGCGGCGGTGCGTGCCGTCATCCTCACGGGCGCGGGCGAGAAGGCTTTTGCGGCGGGCGCCGACATCGGCGAACTCAACCAGCTCGCCAGCGCCGCCGAAGGGACGGCGAAAGCCAAGGCCGGACATAAAGTCGGTCATGCGATCGAGCACTCGCGGTTGCCCGTGATCATGGCGATCAACGGCTTTGCGCTCGGCGGCGGCTTGGAGCTCGCCATGACCGGTGACATCCGCATCGCTTCTTCGTCCGCGAAGCTCGGCCAGCCGGAGGTCAACTTGGGCATCGTCGCCGGCTTCGGCGGCTCGCAGCGCTTGCCGCGGCTCGTCGGACCGGGGATGGCGTCCTACATGCTGCTCACCGGCGAGATGATTTCGGCAGACGAGGCCAAGCACGCGAACCTGGTTGACAAGGTCGTGCCGCCGGAGCAGTTGATGACGGAAGCGAAACGCGTCGCGCACGTCATCGCCGGCAAGGGACCGCTGGCCATCCGGGAGACCAAGCGTTTGATCCATCGCGGCATGCAGACCGATCTGCATTCGGCACTCGACCTCGAGGCCGAGAGTTTCGGAGCGATGGCCGCGACCGCGGACGCGAAGGAAGGCACGGCGGCGTTCTTGGAAAAGCGCCCGCCGAATTTCAAGGGAGTTTAATCCTCAATAGAATCGCCGCGACCTCATGCACTCGACGATCGAAAACGGCGTGCGCGTCGCGTGAAACCCCACGATCCGAAACCCGGCAGCCTCGGCGAGCGCTCGATACTCTTCTAGGGTCCGCTCTCGACCGCCGGTCATCGTCAGCATCTCGAGATCGGTGAGCTTTGCGATCTGGGCCGCGGGTCCGTCCGCGATCACGATCTCGATGACGAGCAGCCGCGCGCCGGGACCCATCGCCGTTCGACAGGTGTTGAGGATCTGCGTCGCGCGCTCGTCGCCCCAGTCGTGGAGCACCTGCTTGAGCACGTACACATCGCCGCCGCTTGGAACGCGCGCGAAGAAATCTCCCTCTTCGATGTCGGCGCGCGCGTCAACGCCGGCTGCAGCCAACGTGGCCCGCGCCTTCTCCGCCACCGCCGGCCGGTCGTAGAGGGTCCCGGTCACCTCCGGAAACGTCTTGAGAAGCGACGCGAGCAGCGCGCCGTTTCCACCGCCCACGTCCACGATCTTTGAACGAGGCGGGAAGCGGTAACTGGAGACGAGCGCCAGGTTGTCGATCGTCGCGAGGTCCGCCATCGCGGCGTCGAAGACTTTCTCCGCTTCGACGTCGTGGGCAAGAAAATCAAAGAGATGGGCGCCATGGACGTTCTGCATGGCAGTCCTGCCCGCGCGCGTGCTCTCCAGCAGCGCCCCCCACGCGCGCCAGTGCCAGCCTTCGCCGTTATAGATGGCCCAGTTGCGCATGCTCCCAGCCGCGCCGCTGCGCAGCTGCTTGCCGAGCATGGTGAGCGAGAAGCGCTTGTCAGGGGCTTCGAGCGTGACGCCGGCGGCGCTCAGCGCCCGAAGCAACCGGTAGACCGCGTCGGGGTCCGCGCCCACTGCCGTTGCGACGTCAGCCGCTGCGACCCAACGGTCGCCGAGCACGTCTGGAATGCCGAGTTTTGCGGCCACGTGAATCGCCTGCGTCACCCAGTAGCCCGTGATCAATTCGTTGAGCTTGACAAGCCGGCGAATGCGAGCCGGCATGAAGAGTCTGGCGAGCGCCGACCGCAGGTTCACTGCGTGGGCGTGGGTGCCGCTGTGGATGTTGGAGCGGAAGTTGGCGTGGCCGCGGAAGTCGGCGTGGCCGCGGAAGTCGGCGTGGCCGCGGAAGTCGGCGTGGCCGCAGGAGCCGGCGTGGCCGCAGGAGCCGGCGTGGCGACCGGTCCGAGGAGATACGGGGCGTACTGCTGCGACGAGTTGATGAGTGAGCGCGTGTGCGCGAGACCGTTGCCGAACGCATATGCGGCGTAGCCGATGCCGCCGAGCACGACGATCGCGAGCAGCGGAGCGAGCTGGCCCATCCGGTGGCTCACCACGATGCTGCCGGCGAACATGTCGCCGAGGCGCTTGCGGCGCTGCGTCACCGCGGCGAGGATGAAGCCGATGACCATGACGTCGATGATGCGGACCAGGTTGCGCACGAACGCCCGGCCCAGCCCGACTCGCGTTCCGGCGTCGCGGGTGACGCCAAGGCCGAACAGCAGCTTGCCGAGCGTGGTGCTCCCCAAGCCTTCGAAAAGCCAGTAGTAGATGAAGAGCGCCACCAGGACCACGACGAGGAACGTCCGGTAGCCTTCGAGCGACTCGGGATGGATGTTGGTGTTGATGCGCTCGAACAATGCCAAGAGACCGATCGCGATCAGAAGGCCGACGCCAACCACGTCGACGATGAGCGCGAGCAGCCGGCGCACGATGTAGACCCCGATGTCGCCGAACTGCGGCGCCGCTATTGGTTGTGGCGGTCGAGCTTGCTCGACCGATTCTTGTAGAGGTCGACCTTGGTCGACCTTTGCGGGCTCGACCGGCGCCGGCTGCGGGATAGTTGACGGCGCGGGCCGACTAAAATCGATCCCCGCAATCTCCGGCGCTGGCGGAGGGCTTTCGCTGGGCGGTTTGTCGAACGCGGCGCCGCATTTCGCGCACGTGCTCGCCGGCGGAATGTACTCCGTGCCGCACGACGGACAAACGGGCATCGCTAGAACGCTTCGACGATGCCGGCGATCCCCTGACCGCCGCCGATGCAGGCGCTCGCCACGCCGTATTTCTTCTTCTTGCGCCGCAACTCGTGAAGCGCGGTATAGGCCAGGCGCGCGCCGCTCGCGCCCAACGGATGACCGAGAGCGATCGCGCCGCCGTTCGGGTTGAGCCGATCCATCTTCAACTGGAGTGCCTGCGCGCAGGCCAGCACCTGCGGCGCGAACGCCTCATTGATCTCGATGACGTCGAGGTCGTCGAGTTTCAACCCCGCACGCTCGAGCGCCAAAGGGATCGCAAACGCCGGGCCGATGCCCATGATGTCCGGATCGACCCCGCAAAAACCCCACGAAACGATCCGGCCAAAGGGCTTCAGGCCGTCCTTTTCCGCCTGCTTTACCGTCGTGAGCACGACGGCCGACGCTCCGTCCGTGATGCCGCTCGCGCTGCCCGGCGTCACCACGCCGTCCTTCTTGAAGCGCGGCGCCAGCTTTGCGAGCTGTTCGATGGTCATGCCCGGACGCGGTCCCTCGTCCTTGTCGACGGTCTTGGTCGAGCCTTTGGGTCCCGGCACGTTCACCGGCACGATTTCTTCGGCGAAGAATCCGTCCTCGAACGCCTGCGTGGCGCGCTGCTGTGAGCGCAAGCTGAACTCATCCGACTCTTGCCGGCTGATCTCGTACTGCCGCGCGAGATTCTCCGCGGTGATCGCCATCGGCATGCCGTTGTAACTGTCGGTGAGGCCTTCCCACAGCGAATCTTCCAGCTTGCCCTGGCCGAGCGCGAGCCCCCAGCGCGCGCCGCGGATCACGTGCGGCGCTTGGCTCATGTTCTCCATGCCGCCCGCCAACACGTAGGTCGCGGCGCCCAGCATGATCTGCTCGGCGCCGTTGACGATCGCTTGCAGACCCGAGCCGCACAGCCGGTTCACGGTGAGCGCGGGAGCGTCGATGCGGCAGCCAGACTTCAATCCCACGTGACGCGCCCCGTAAATCCCGTCCACGCTCGTCTGCATGACGTTGCCGAAGATGACTTGATCGATTTTCTCGGGCGCTACGCCGGCGCGCTCCAGCGCGCCTTTGCTGGCGACGACGGCCAGGTCGATCGCCGTCACGTCGCGCAGCGCGCCGCCGAAGTTGCCGAACGGCGTCCGCGCCCCGTTGACGATGACCACGTCTGTCGCTTTCAGTTGTCCGTTGGTTGCCATAGCCCGAACCTTCTTCGCCAAAGCGAACGCCATCCTTGTGCAGGCGCGGGCCAATTACGACCGCGTGCGTTAGGCGCGGGGCGACGGTCGACCGAGGTCGACCGCCACAAATGTCTGCAGTTCGGTCGCGATCAAGTCGCCGACTTGGCTCGTGGACAAACCGCTCGAAGCATCGAGCGACGGGATGCGCCGCGAACGCAGCAGCTCTGCGATCGACCGCTCGATCGCCTGCGCGGCCGCGCGCTCGCCGAGAAAATCAAGCATCATCCCGACCGCGGCGATCGCCGCCACCGGGCTCACGACGCCCTTGCCCTTGTACTTCGGCGCGGAGCCGTGGATCGGTTCGAAGAGCGAGACCTGACCGGGATGGATGTTGCCCGACGCCGCCACGCCCATGCCGCCCTGCACCATCGCGCCCAGATCCGTGATGATGTCGCCGAACAGATTCGACGTCACGATGACGTCGAACGTCTCCGGATTTTTCACCATCCACATGCACGCCGCGTCGATGTAGGCGTACTCGAGCTCGATGCCGGGGAAATCTTTTTGCACGTCTGCAGCGGTGCGCCGCCACAGCTGCTGGGTCTCGATCGCGTTGGCCTTGTCGACTACCGTCACTTTGCGTCGCTTGCCGCGCTTGACGGCGAGGTCGAACGCATAGCGAATGGCGCGCTCGCAGCCTCTGCGCGTGAAGATCTGATTTGCGATGACGATCTCGTCCGGCGTGCCCTTTTTAAAGTGGCCGCCGAGGCCGGTGTAGAGGTCCTCCGTGTTTTCGCGAACGACGACCATGTCGACGTCGTCCGGCGTCTTGTCCTTGATCGGGCACAGATGCTCGGCATACAGCTTGATCGGCCGCAGATTGATGTAGAGATCGAGCCCGAAACGCGTCGCCGCGATGACGCCTCGCTCCACCAAGCCCGGCGGCAGGCGCGGATCGCCGATCGCGCCGAGCAGGATGGCGTCCATCGTGCGAAACGTGTCCAGCTGGCCTTCGGGCATGAACTCGTTCGTCGCCAGGTAGTGGTCGGCGCCGAACGGATACGCGATCGCCGAGTACGCGAAATCGAACAGCTTCGCGGCCCGTTGCAGGACCTTGAGACCTTCAGCCGTGACTTCCGGGCCGACTCCGTCACCAGCGATGACGGCGATCTTGTACGGCCGGGCCATCAGCCTTTCGCCGCGCGCTGCTCTTCGAGCCGCCGTTCCGCATAGCGCAGCAGGCCGCCCATCTTGATGAGGTCCTGCATGAACTTCGGGAACGCCGTGGCCTTGAATTCCTTGCCGCTGGTCTCGTTGACGATGGCCCCGCGCGCAGCGTCCACCGTGATGGTATCGCCGTCGTTGATGCCGTCGACGCCCTCCGGGCACTCGAAGATCGGCAAGCCGGTATTGATGCAATTGCGGAAAAAGATGCGCGCGAACGATTTCGCGACCACGCCGGAGACGCCGGCGCCCTTCAGCGCAACCGCCGCGACTTCGCGCGACGAGCCGCAGCCGAAGTTCGTGTCGGCGACAATGAGGTCGCCGGGCTTCGCCTTCTTGACGAAGTTGGCGTCGAGGTCTTCCAGCGCGTGTTTGCCGAGCTCGACCGGATCGATGAGATTGCAGTAGCGCCCCGGGATGATGACGTCGGTATCGACGTTCTTGCCGTATTTGTGCGCGGTGCCCTTGAGGATCATACCGCCACCTTTTCCGTCACCTGCTCGGGGCCCGCGATGTAGCCCATCACCGCGGATGCTGCCGCGACGTACGGCGAGGTGAGATACACCTCGCTTTTGACGTGACCCATGCGGCCGCGGAAATTTCGATTCGTGGTGGAGATGCAGCGCTCGCCGTCGCTAAGCACGCCCATGTGACCGCCGACGCACGGACCGCAGGTCGGCGTGCTGAGCACGCAGCCGGCCTCCACGAAAATCTCGCCCAACCCCTCCTTCAGGCACTGCATGAACACTTTTTGGCTGCCCGGGATGACGATGGCTCGCACATCGGGGTGCACCTTGCGCCCTTTAAGGATTTCGGCAGCGGCGCGCAAATCCTCGATGCGGCCGTTCGTGCACGTGCCGATGACGGCCTGATGGATCTTGATCTCGTTGAGCTCCGAAGCGTTTCTCGTGTTCTCGGGCAGCCATGGAATCGCAACTTGCGGTTCGATGTTGCTGCAGTCGATCTCGACCGTTCGCTCGTACTCCGCGTCTTTGTCGGCGTGATAGACCGTATAATCTTTTTTGCCGACGGCCGCGCAATACGCTTCGGCGGTGGCGTCCACAGAGAATATCCCATTCTTCGCGCCGGCTTCGATCGACATGTTGGCCATCGTGAAGCGGCTGCTGATCGGCAGTTCCTTGAGCGTCGGGCCGGTGAATTCGATCGCGGAGTAGACGGCGCCGTCCACGCCCAGTCGGCCGACCGTGTAGAGGATGAGATCTTTGCCCGAGATGAATGGCCGCAGCTTTCCATCGTAGCGGACTTTGGTAGTGGGCGGCACGCGCACCCACATCTCGCCGGTGGCGAAGGCCACGGCGATGTCGGTCGAGCCGACGCCGGTCGCAAACGCCCCCAAGCCGCCGTACGTCGTGGTGTGGCTGTCGCCGCCGATGATGGTCATGCCGGGGCCGATCATGCCGTTCTCGGGCAGCACGACGTGCTCGATGCCGCCGCGCCCCACTTCGAAATAATGCTGGATGTGCTGCTCCTTGGCGAAATCGCGCATCATGGTCGACAGGGTCGCGGTGGCGATGTCCTTGTTCGGGGTGAAGTGGCTGGGCACGAGCGCGATCTTGTCGGCGTCCCACACCTTCGTGGCGCCCTTGATTTTCCGGAATTCGGTGATGGCGACCGCCGCGGACAGCTCGTTGGCCATGACCAAGTCGAGGGAAATCGAGATGATGTCGCCCGGCGCTACATGGCTCTTGCCCGCATGTGCGGAAAGGATTTTCTCGGTGAGGGTCATCGGGCGGCTCATGGGCATTCTCCACTTCTCTGCGCGAACAGGCCGGGTTTCGGCACGCGGAACTTTTCTGCCTTTTGCGGCGGCGTTGTGTCTCTTTTGCGGCGTGTTTTGGGTCTCTTCGGCGCGCGCCGCCGCCGACTCATATTGGAACAGCGTCGTGCCGACCGAGAAAGCGAGCATCGGGCAGCCCTTCCCCGTCGGCGACGTCGACGCGCGCATCGACGGCATCACGCCCGTCCCGACCTACGCCGACGGCTCGCAACCCGATGCGAACATGCGCGTGATCGAGGTGCGCTTCGCGATCTTCAACCCGGCGCCGCACTCGATCGAAGTCTCTGACAATTTCTACGCGTATGCCGAGCTCGGCGATGGGTCGGACACTATGGGCATGGGCTTGACGTTCTATCCGCTCGATTCGAACTTCGCCGTCGATGGATTCTCGCTCGGCCGCGGCCGCACGCTCTACGCCAGGTTCGACACGGAGATCCCTGCGACTTCCGAACCGACCTCGCTCGTGGTGCTCGGCCCGGCCGATACGTCGCGAGTCAGAATTCCGTTGTAGCAAAACTAGGCAGGCTACGAAAACGGCGCGCGGTGTTCCGCGCGCCGACCATTTGAATTACCAACCGGTTATGGTATGGCGTTGAGGGCGTTGAACGCGTCGAGCCGGCCGTGACCTTGCTTGGCGTCGTTGATGTTGTCGGCGGTCGAGTCAATGGTGCTTCGGACAACGGACGGCGTGATGCTCGGGTCCTTGAAGTACATGAGCGCAGCCACGCCCGCCACGTGCGGCGTGGACATCGACGTGCCGGCGATCAACACGGTTGGAGCGCCGCCGCCCTCGATGTGCGACGTGTTTGAATAGAGGTTGAAGATCCACTGAAGAAAATCGCAGTTGTTCGTGCTGGCAGCACACGCGCTCACTTGGGCGGTGGTCGGATCCCCTCCAGGCGCAACAACATCAAGGCCGTTACCAAAGTTCGAATAGGATGCCACTACCTCGGGCACGCCAGTTGCGAAATGATCATTCAGCGCCGACGCACCAACTGAGATCACGCCAGGGTCGGCTGCCGGACACTCAAGCGTGTTGGTTCCGTCGTTTCCAGCCGCCGCCACGACCGTGACTCCAGCGGTGATCGCTGCTTCAACCGCCGCTTCTTCCGTCGGGTCGTCCGGACAACTGCCGCCCAAACTGAGGTTGATGACCTTCGCTTTGTTCTTCACCGCCCAGTTGATTCCGAGAGCGATATCGCCTGAGCTGGCTCCCGGTGAATTCGTCGCGCCCACGGCCGGCGTCGGAAAAACCCGCGCGACGATCAAATCGGTTTTCCAACCAACTCCTGCGACGTCTATGCCGTTACTCGTGTCTGCGGCCGCGATGCCGCTCACGTCCGTGCCGTGGCCATCGTAGTCCTGAACTGATGCCGCATTTCCCTGAACGCCTGCAATGAATGACGTGGACAAAGCAACCTTCGACATGATGTCATTGTGCGTCAAGTCGACTCCCGTATCGATGACCGCGATCGTCACCGCCGACGATCCTTCGGTTATAGCCCACGCTTCCGGCATGTTCGTGACGAACATGTCCCATTGAACGGCAGTCGTCGTATCTCCGCAAGGTTGTATTAGCCCCGCGTTGCCGAGAGCGGGGTCGTTCGGGGTCACCGTCGGCGGCGCTAGCGGATAGCGATAGTGAAGCGGGGTCGCGTCGCTGACTTCGGGGATCGCCCGCAAACTGGACGCAGCAGAACTCGGATCAACGCCATCCGAAATCTTGTACATCGTCCAACCCTGGGGATTCGGCTCAGTCATCGCTTGCCCGCCGACCTTGCCCATTGCGATATCCGCGATGGGATGATGTTCGGAGACGAACCGAACCGCGAGCTCGCCGGGAACCACTCCGCTTCCAGCCGTCTGAACGGGTCGAACAACGACGCGGAGCGGGAACCTTGATGAGCTCAAGGGCCGCCGAACGGTCGATTGGATGCATTCGGCTGGCGTCGGCGAAGCCGGGGGATTCGTTGGCGGCGGATTTGTTCCGGTGCTGCTGCCGCCGCACGCGGCGACGAGTGATACGCCGAGCGCCGATCCGATGAACAGCGCGACCTTCAATCTCAGGCTCATTGGGTTTGGGCTCCTATTCGCGGCCATGAATGGCCGCGACTACATCAGTAGCGTTCCGGGAGATTCGCGGGTTACGCTTCTTCTTCCGCTGGGATGGCTGGCGTGAACCGGGGCGACCATCGTCCCGCCAGCACCGCGAATAGGAGCGCCAGGATAACACCGGCCACTGAAAATTCCTGGACCAATTTGGGTTGCTGCGTCGCCACGTTGTAGATGAGGAACGCCAACGTGAGCAACGCGCCCAGCAACGGGAGCGCGAGCCCAAAGATCGGATGGCGCGGCTCGGAGCCGCGCGCTCTAAGCTGCATCCAGGCACAGGCGAGTCCGGTGATGATGAACGTCGCGCCCAAGAAGATGGAGGAACCCGACACGACCGTCTGGAGTTCGTTTTGCGCGCTGGTCACGACGCCGGCGACCAGCATGATGGCGATCACCGGGATGCTGACGAGCAAGATCGCGTTCGCGGGCGAGCCGAACCTTGGGTGGACCGCTCCGAGCGTGTTCGGCAGCACGCGGTCGCGCCCCATCGCGAACACACCGCGCGCGAGCGTGAACATGGTAGTCCACAGCGATGCCGCGCTCGACACGAGCACCGTCGCGACCATCAGCCACGACGTCCAGCCGCCGCCCAGCCGGTCGGCGACATACGCGAGCGCGTCGTCTTGATGTTGCGTGAAGCCGGCGACCGTCCCGACGCGCATGAACGCGACCATGCAGATGAACACGATGAATGCGGTGCCGAGCAGCCCGATGATCGCGCCGGCGCCGGGCGTCGATCCACCCTTGCTCGTTTCTTCGGAACTGTAGGTCGAGATCTCCCAGCCCGCAGTGATCCAAATCGACAGCACCGCTCCGACGATGAGCCCGCTTGCGCCGGTGACGCCGAGGCCGAGCCCGAGTGGCATCGCGTGCGCGTGCGGCGTGCCGCTATAAGGATGGGCGAAGGCAAGGCCGGCGAGCAGCAGGATTGAGATCAGCTCGAACGCCAGGAAAAACGCGGAGAGCTTGGCAGTGGGGCGCGCTCCGATGATGAGGAAATAGGTCGAGAACGCGATCCAGAGCACCCCGGCGACGCCGATCGCAAACGGTCCTACGGGGATATTCGGCCAGATGAAATGCAGCGTGTAGAGCGTGTACACGCCGGCTGGGAACGCCGTCGCGATCGTGCCGAAGTAGTAGGCGATGATGATGAGCATCGCGGAAAACCAGCCCGTGCGAGCGCCGAACGCCAAACGCGACCAGCTGTAGACCGCACCCGCCGACGGGTAGCGCGCCGAGAGCAGCATGAAGCCGCAGGCGATGAACGCGATCGGAATGGTCGAGACGACGAGCGCCAGCGGCGCGCCAAGTCCGGCGGCCGCGACGACCAGGCCCATGACCGCGGCCATGCTGTAGGCCGGCGCCATGCTCGACGACGACAATACGGAGAGATCGAAGAGCGAAAGGCTGCGCAGCAGCCGTCGGATTTGCATCGGGGTCGAGCATTCGCTCGACCCCAGCCGCGACCTTCGGTCGCGCGCGACAGAGATACGTCGTCAGCGATTAGCGCAGACTGATGGGCGCGGAAGGCGTCGGAGAGGGCGCGATGCTGGGGGCGCCGCCAATCTTGTCGAGCCACGTCTGCGCCTCGCTCGCGCTGTCGGTGTCGCCCTTCTTTAAGTACAGCGCCTTCGCACGCAGCAGGTCTTTCTGCGCGTCGGCCGCATCGTTGAGCGAGACCTCGACCTCGCCGCGTTCCAAGTACCCGTCAGGGTCGTCCGGCTGCAAGCCGACGTACATGTTGTAGTCGCTCAGCGCTTCTTTGAAGCGGCCCATGTGCTGATAGGTCCGGCCGCGATTGTAATGCGCGTTCGCGTCTTGCGCGTTGCGATTGATGTAGTGGTTCCAGTCCCCGAGCGCTTGCGGATACTTGGCCTGATGCATGTACGCCAGCGCGCGATAGAACAGCGCGTCGTCATTCTCGGGATCGATGGTGAGCGCAAGATTGCAGTAGCTGACGGCTTGATCGTACTGGCTCCAGTCTTTGTACGTCTGGCAAAGCCCGACGAGCGCCGGAGCCTTCTTGTCCATGCTGTACGCGAGCTTATAGTAGTGCACCGCTTTATCGTACTTCTGCTCGTCGTGGTAGACGCGGGCGAGCACGCGCACCGCGTAGGGATCGGTGGTATCGAGCGCCATCGCCTTTTGGCAGCTCAGCACCGCGGCGTCGAACTCGCTCAGCTCGCGCAGCGTGTCGCAGCGCGTCGCATAGGCATACTGATACGTCGCATCCAGCTGGATCGCCGCGTTGTAGTTGAGCAGCGCGTCGGCGTGATCGCCTTGGTTGTCGCACGAGTCGCCGCGCCAGGTGTAGGCGACGACGTAGCGCGGATCGGCGGCGATCGCTTTCTCGAACTCCTTGACCGCGGTGCGGTAATCCGTGTTGTTGTAGTAGGTGATGCCCGCATCCACCCATTTTTTCGCGGCAGCCCGCGCCGCATCAGATTCTGCGCCGGACGTTGTCGGAAACGTGCTGCAGCTCGTGGCTGAAGCCCCCGACCCCGCGTCGGCGAGCGCCGGCGCGCCGTTCAGGAACACCGCGGCCGCACCAAGCGCCAACAAAGCCAACAGGCCTTTGACGAGACGAATCATCATGTCGCTCCAACTTCTCCGAGAACCGGCGTCTGGGCCGCGCTGCCGTCCATGCCGTAGCGCATGAGAACGATCTCCTGCGCCACGTTGGTCGCCAGCTCCTGAACGATGCTGAGCTCTTCTCGAGTGTAATCGCCTTCGAACTCGCGATCCTTGCGCGGCGCGCACACGAGCGTGCCCGAGAATCGTTGTTTGACCGTCATGGGGAACGCCCAGCCGCTTTTCGATAGCGCGATCGCGCCGCGCGCGTCGTTCAGGCGCGTGAGGGCGGGATCGCTGGCCGCATCCAGCTGCGCCGGCAGCGCAGTATCGCCGGCCACGCGCGCGTAGTGTCCTTGGCGCCACTCATAGAGCGCAACCGCGCTGGCGCCGATGGCGTCGCGCACGACGTCGGTGCATCCGTAGACCGCGGCGATCGTCGTCTCCGGCCGCGACAGATTTTCCATGTAGTCGTGGATGTTCTTGAGACCCTGGAAGCGCTTGGCGTACAGGCGGCGCTCGATCAGCGGCTCAAGCCAGCGCTCGATTTGGTTCATGCCCAGCACGATCGCGAACAGGCCGACGGCTTCGAGCAGGCCGGGCAGCACGAGGTCCCAGGCCGAATGCGTCGCGGTGGACACCCTCGTCATGAACGCGTGGCCCTTGATCTCGACGAACGTGAGCCCGACGAGCGTGAGGATGCCGACCGCGCTGCGCACGAAGCCGCGGGTCACGAAGCCGACATTGACCACCCGATAGGCCGGAATGGCGATGATGAATCCGACCGGCAACATGATCGTGCTCAGCTCGATGAGGCCGTTGGCGTTCGGGCTCACCATGAACTGCGCGACGTAGATGAGCCGGCCGGAGAGCGCGATGAACATCGTCAGCAAGACGATGCCGACGCGGCGCCGCTGCCACGCGTTGCTGCCGCGAATCCACCCCAACCCGAGCAGCGCAAGCGACACGGGGCCGAAGAGGACCCCGACGGCCGTGATGAATTGCTCGGCGCCGACGGACGTGATGCGTCCGATCCAGCCCGCTTGCGTGTCCGGCTGCGCGACCAGACACGCCAACCGAACCCAGTTGGCGGCGATCGCAAACGCGATGCTCGCCGCAACCACCGCGTGGATGAGCTTGCTGCTTCGGCGGATCGGCGATTGCGGATCGAGCGCGTCGAGCGTGATCGCGAGAGCGAGCCGGAACACCGCGTAGTACGCGAAATACTCGAGGCCGACTTGGAGGAATCGCGCGACCAGCATGAGCGGGGCGCTCAACGCGGCGTAGTGCGCGAGGAACGCCGGCGCGAGCGCGACGCACAACATGCCTAACCAGTATGCTGAGGGTTCCCGGCTGCCCCAGAGCACGGATGCGCCGAACGCGAAATAGATGAGGCCGAAGACGGCGAGCAGGATCAACGAGTTGAGGCCGCCGTCTTGCGGGCCGTCGGCATACGCCGGCCACGGCTCGGCTTGCGGATCCGCGCGGGCTACGATGACGGGCTGCGTTCGATTGCTCTCCTTAAGCGCGTAGAAAATCTTGACGTCGGTCGGCTGCTGGGCCCAGGGCTGCAGCACGATGCGGCTGTCGCGGTAGGCCGGCGGAAACGATCCCGTGTAGAACAGCGAGATAGTTCCGACCACCACCAGGAGCGCGGCCGCGCCGCCGACGATCGCCGCGGCCATGCGCGCCGATCTGGCGATGGGAACGTGCGCGTCGCTCACGGCTGCGGGCACCCGACCGCGATCGGAACGAGCAGCACCGGCAGCTGTTGCGCGTGATCCTCATACCACTTTTTCGCCTGGCATGCGTCTTGTTGCGCGGCGGCGCGGTTCTGCTCGGCCTGTTCGATGAGCGCGCGAACGCGGTGGAACTCCGGATCTCCATTGCTCGACGCAAGCGCGGCCGCCTCGCCGATGGTTTTGTCGGCGTTTTTCGAGTCGCCGCTGACTTCGTATTCGTCGGCGAGCGCGACGTCGACGGTTTCCGCCGGCGCGCCATCGGCGCGGGCGAGCACAAGATAGCGCACCGAATCTTTGGCTCGATCCATGTTGCCGTACGCGATGCCCAACAGGCACTCGAGAAAACTTTTCGCCTGGCTCTCGGCGCGCATGACCGAACCGAGCTCGCGCGTTGCTTCCGCGTAGTAGCCGAGCTTGAAGTTCGTCAAGCCGAGCGCCATCTGGATGTCCGGGTCGACATAGGCGTGGCCGTTCGCCGCCGTTTGGAAGTCGGCCAGCGCGCGGCCCAAACAGCCCTTATCCGGTTGAGCGCAGAGCGTCTCGTCGGTTGCCGCTTCGGCCGGCTGAAAGACGACGACCGACGACTGCACGTACTGCATGAACGCGAAGCTTCCGCCCATGCTGCCGCCGGTCGCCGCTTGGCCGCGAGCGTATTCGACCTTGACCGACTCGAACGCGCTGATCGCGCCGATGTCGAGGTCGCTCAGCCGAGCTTCCACCACTCCGCGATTGAAGTACGCGAGCGGGAAGAGGTCGCTGCGCCGCTGCGCGGCTTCGATCGCCCGACCGTACGCGTCGATCGCGCGCAGCGGATTGCCCAAATGCTGGTAGGCGACGCCCATATTGAAATACGCGTACTCGTCGTTGGGATCGTGCGCGGTGGCCTGCTGCGATGCGTCCGCAGCGTCTCGCCATTGTCGCGCAGCGAGATAGGCGGCGCCCTCGTATTCGAACAGCCACGCCGCCGGCGAGGCCAGCTTGTCGATCGCCGTGCGAAATTCGTCAGCCGCGACGATCGGGCGCACGGCGAGATCGTGGACGGCGGCCATTTCGACTTGCGTCACCGTCGGGTCGCGTGGATCGCGGTCGAATCGGATGCCGCGCTCGAGCAGCAGCTGTTGTGCGGGCAGCAAGCCGGGGTCGAAGAGCCGTCCCTGTTCGTGATTCGGCTCCATCAGAACGACTTTGTTGGCCGGGGCGCCCTTGGTATGGGTGGCGGGGTTGGCTACTGCCGTGGCGCCAAAGAGCGGCGATTTCCCGCCCGGAGCCAGCGTATTTTCAACCGCTTGAGGCGGCGGTGCGATCGCTTGATGGTTGGGCGTTTTGTCCGACGTCGCCGCAAGGGCGAGCGGAGCGCGCGTCGTGAGTTGGAGAGCGCAGACCAGCGCTATCCCGAGCGCACAAAAGTAGAACCGGCGCGCGTCTTGCATGCAAAACGAATCCTGTGGCGCCTAGGTTCGCGTGTTGTGGCGGTCGACCTTGGTCGACCGATTGTTGTGGCGGTCGACCTTGGTCGACCGAAGAAAATAGGTCGAGCAAGCTCGACCTCTACAAAGAGCGGATGAGCAAGGAGAGCGCGTGCATCGTCGCGAGGCGACGGATGAATTCGCGGTCGCCAGGCAGGCGTCGTTTCATCGCTTCGGCGGATCGGCCCGGCACGGCGAGTCCGATATAGACCAGCCCCACCGGTTTTTCTTTGGTGCCCCCGCCCGGTCCGGCGATGCCGGTGATCGAAATCCCGACGTCGCTCTTCAATTCGGCCTTCACGCCTTGCGCCATCGCGATGCTTACTTCTTCGCTCACCGCCCCGTGCCGCGCCAGCAAATCCGCCGAAACGCGCAGGCGCTCGACCTTGACGTCATCCGAATATGCGATGACGCCGCCGACGAAATAGTCGGACGAACCGGGCGCGCGCGTGATGGTCTCCGCCAGCATGCCGCCGGTGCACGACTCGGCCACGGCCAGCGTCCAGCCGCGTTCGCGCAGCCGAGCCCCGGCGACGCCTTCGAGCGTGTCGTCGTCGGCCCCGAAAACTGGATCGCCCAATCGTTCGCGCACGATCGGCTCGAGCTCGCGAATCATTGCGACCGCCTGTTCGCGGCTGCCGGCTTTCGCGGTGAGCTTGACGTCGATCTGGCCGGAGTGCGCGAGCACCGCAATGCTCGGATTGACGCCGGAACGGAACAAGTCGGCGATGCGCAGGTCGATATCGGACTCGCTTGCGCCGAAGGTATGAAGCACGCGGGTCACGATCGTGGCGCTCACGCCGAAGCGATCGGTGAGAAACGGAATCACCCGCTCGCGCAGCATCCAGCGCATTTCGGCCGGCACTCCGGGGACCGCGATCACGGCTTTGCGGCCGACTTCCACGATAAACCCGGGCGCCGTGCCGTTGGGGTTCTCGATGGCCGTCGCGCCTCGCGGCAGCATCGCTTGGCGCGCGTTGTTCTCGGACATCACCCGGCCGAGCCGCTCGACGCGCGCGCGGATCGCTGCGAGACTCGGCTCGTGGAGCACGAGCTCGCGGCCGGTGGCCTGCGCGACCGCCTCGCGCGTCATATCGTCGACGGTTGGGCCCAACCCTCCGGCGCAGATCACTGCGTCGGCGCGCGCGTGCGCTTCGCTGACGGCCGCGGCGATGCGCCGCTCGTTGTCGCCCACCGACGTTTGCCGGTGAACGTCGATGCCGACGTCCGCGAGCGCTCGGGCGATGATGGCCGTGTTGGTGTCGACGAGCTGGCCGAGCAGCAGTTCAGTGCCGATGGTGACGATCTCGGCCGTCGCCACGTGCGTTACTTGATCGCTCCGGACGTCGGCTCGAGCAATTCGACGACGACGCCGTTCGGATCTTCGATCATCGCGAGCGAGCGCGTGCCGCCCGGGGACTTCTTCGGCTCCTTGACGATCTTCGTGCCGCCGGCGCGCAGCTTCTCCACCAGCTGAGAGAGGTCGCCGCCGACTTCCAGCGCCAAATGCTCGTACCGATTGCCGACCTCGTAGGGCGGATGCTCTTCCAAATCGTACACGAGCTCGATATACGCGTTCCAGTCGTTTCCGACGAACGCCATATCGGCATTGCCGGGATAGTGGGCCTTATCCAACAACTTCAAGCCGAGTTTTTTGGTGTAGAAATCGATCGTCTCATCCATGTCGTCGACGAAGATGGACGTATGCAGATAACGGGCCACGTTCGGTGCCTCCCACATGTGACGCGCGACATACGCACGGCTTGGTTGCCGGGCAAGTGGTTGCCTGGAACTTTCCGAATGCTTGCGTCGTTCCCCGGTCAAGAGGTTCGGCCTAGGCTGAAGCGGCATTTGCCGTTGTCTGGAGGAGCAAGGATGAAACTGTCGATTCGCCTGTTGTGGATCGCGTGCGCGAGCGTTGCCGCTATGATATTTTCCGCGCATCCGGCTTGGGCGCTGAGCGCGACCCTCGCAGCCACCCCCACATCGTACAAGGGATCCTGCCCTGCCACCATCAGCTTCAATGGCACGATCTTCGGCAGCGCCAATTCGGCGGTGAGCTACTATTTCGGCTACTACGATCCCGGACAGGGTAAGACGATCAAGGTATCGAGCAGCGGCACGACCGGCCCGTCCGGTTTTTTGGCTGTCAGCGCTTCGGGCAAGATGACGGGCTCGGGAACGGGCAGCGTGACGTTGTACGTCACCTCGCCCGGCAGCGCTCAGTCCAACACCGTCCAGATCAGCGTGACGTGCATTGGGCTGCCGTCGCCCCTGCCGACGATCATGCCGCCGCCGGGCAAACCCGGCATACCGGCCCCGTTCAACTTGGCGAACACGACCGACCCGAAAGTCTGCGGCCAGCACATCTTCCCGCTGATCTGCATCGCGATGTCGAGCGGCGTTCTCACGCTCGTGTGGAACTGGAATCCGAATGCGAGCTATCAGACGCTCGACGGCTATGACGTCTATCGCGTCGACCACGGCATGTTCACACGGGTGGCGCGCACGTCTGCTGGTCAGGACGGTACCGGAACGATGCTGCAGGCGAGCTCGGGGCCCTTCAACGGCACCTGTTACGTGGCGCGCGCTTACAAGGGTTCGACGGAATCGGCGAGCAGCAACACGTTCTGCGTGGGCGGAACGGGCGTGATCGGTCCCACGACGCTCTATTCGACGCAGTGGGGCTGGCGCTATCAGGACCACTCGTGGCAAGGCATCCCCTATCCCGGCGAGGGCTTTGCGGACTACGGCCTCATGTGCACCGACGTGTGCATGGGCTGGACCCACTGGGAAACCGGTTCTCGCCCCTTTGGCGCGAGCGAGAACACCTACTGGCGCGGCTATCTGATGTTCGATCCGAACCAGATCAGTGCGTTGCACAACGTCACCAGCGCGACGCTCTCGATCCATGTCAACAGCGGGAATCCTGGCTGTTTCGGCGGCATGGCGCCCGCGACCGCGCAGTGGATCGGCAATCAGAACATGGTTGACGGCGACTTCAGCTACAACGTCGCTCCGTCCATCAATAGCAGCAGCGCGACGTTCAACGTCACCAGCCTCGTGAAGGATTGGGCGAACGGCACCATCCCGAACTTCGGGTTGGTGTTCAAGGGCAACCAAGAGAACAACGACGCCTACGAAAACAATAGCTGCCAGCTCGACTTCGCGACGAGCGGGGTGCTCACGGTCCATCACTTTTAGCAGACGAACGCGAGAGGAAGGCGTGGAATGTTCAAGTTGTTGCGCGCCGCGTTATGGAGCGCGGGCCTGGCTGTTGCGATCACCGTGTGCGCGAGCGTCGCCGGCTCGGCGAAACCGCTGACGACGACCCCACCGGCGAAGCCGCTCATCACGCTGCCGCCGCCGGCACCGACCAATCTCGCCAGCACGACCGATCCGCACGCGTGCGGCACGCACGCCGGCATGTTGGGCAGCCTGGCCTGCAGCGCGGCATTTACGAATGGCTGGCTGGTGCTGGTCTTCGACTGGTCGGGCACGACGCAAGCTCCGAACGCCGACGCGTTCAACATCTATGAAGTGGACGGCGGCAAGCACGCGCTTGTCGACCACAACACCCTGCAAGGCGCCACCGTCGGAGTCGTGCAGACGCCGGCGGGCGGATTCGCAAACCAGTGCTACAGTGCCACCGCGCTCGTGAACGGTTTGGAATCCGCGCCGAGCAACGTCGTTTGCCTCGGCAGCGGCAGCGTCGGCACGTTTTCGACCGTGCTGCACTCGATCGCATCCGAGAGCCGCTACCAGCTCCACTATTTGGGGGTGCCGCAGCACCCGCTGCCGTGCACCAAGGCGATGACGCCGCTGCTCTGCATCGGTCACCGCTACTTCGAGACGACGGCAGGCCCGCTCGTCGTCTATCACTTCAACGAGTACGATCGAGCGTACTATAAGTTCGACCTGAGCTCGATCGCGGGTCACTACGTGGACAAGGCGATTCTACGCCTCACGGTCGCTCAAGGAACGCCCGCTTGTTACTCCGAGCTGGGTCCTGCGGACACGGATTGGACGAACCTCTCGAACGGCACCGGCATCATCGGCGGCTACTTCCAATCGCCGAACGGCACGCTCACCGGCGGCTTGGACGTGACCACGATCGTGCGCTCGTGGCTTGCCGGCGTCACACCGAACAACGGGTTCGTGCTGCGCGGCAGCGCCGAGGATACCGGTTCCAACGCCAGCAACGACCAGTGCTGGACCGATCTCGATCCATCCGGCGAACTGGACGTGACCCACTCGTAGCGATTGATTGTGGCGGTCGACCTTGGTCGACCGGTCGAGCGAGCTCGACCGCCACAATTACTTCGCGAGAACCGAGAGCTCCCAGCGGTAGCCGTCGGGGTCGTGAAACCACAACCCCATATTTTTTGATCCCCCGCCCTCGGAGCCGATCTCGTCGCCCGGGTCTTCCACCTCGACCTTCTTTCGCTTGAGCAGCGCGAGCGCCGCGCGCAGCGCTTTCATGGACGGCAGGTGGAACGACAGGTGCTCGAGCGCTCGAGGTCGAGGCGTTCCCTTGAAGAGCGCGATCGTGATGTGCTCGTTCGTGATGAGGATGCCGCCGGGGAATTCGAACATCGGTTTGAGATCGGTGATCGATCCCCACCACTTCGCCATCTTCTTCGGATTGCGGACGGCCAAACTGAAATGGCCGACGGTGCCAAGCCGGATTTTCATTGCCTACCTCTAGTAGTCGACGGGACGCAAATAGAACTCGTTGATCGCCGTAGCCGAGAGCATCGCGGTCGTGGCGAGATGCCGTTTCCAGTGCGTCGCGCCGACTTTTCGCTCGACCAGCGCGACGTCTTTTGCGTCGAATCCTTGCGCGATGATGTCGGCCGAACTATAGCCCGTGAGGATGCGGTCCAAAATGCGATCGGCAAGCTCGTAGGTAATCCCGAGATCTTCTTCATCCGTCTGGCCCCGGATGAGATCCGCCGTCGCCGGTTTTGAAACGATCTGCTTGGGCACGCCCAAATGGCGCGCGAGCTGCCAGACTTGCGTTTTGAACAAGTCGCCGAGCGGGTTGATCGGCGGCGAGTCGTCGCCGTGCCACGTGAAGTATCCGAACATGCGCTCCGACTTGTTGCCGGTGCCGATGGGCAAGCCGCCGATCTTCGCCGACTGGTCGAACAACACGATCATGCGCGTGCGCGCCATGACGTTGCCGCGGCGCTGCGCGGACGCATCTGGTTCGGTGGCGAGATAGCCGTCGACGGCGGCGCTGATGTCGATCTCGACGTCTGCAATTCCGGTGGCTTCGACGACGAGCAAGCCATGGCGGCGGCTTTGCGGGCTCGAGCTCTTGTAGGGCATGCGCACGCCGAGCACGTTTTTCGGGCCGAGGGCGCGGGCGCACAGGTACGCCACGGCGGCGGAGTCTACCCCGCCGGACACGCCCACGACGGCTTTTTCGATGCGGCGCCGGCGCACGAGTTCGTCGCGCAGGAACGCGACGAGCCAGCGCTCGACGAGCACTGGGTCGATCGCGAGTTGGTCGGCGCGCTTGTCCGCCTCGACGACGGTGCGATACTTCATCGCCGTTTTTTCTTGGCCTTAGATTTGTGGAGGTCGAGCTTGCTCGACCGTTGGTCCAGTTGCCGGATCAGCTCTGACAAATTCGCTTCCAGGTCCCCGAGGGCCGGCAGTGCCGCGCGGGCGACGGTGACGTCTTCGAAGTTGACGGCGGCGCGCACCAACGCGGGCCCGAGGAACGGCGCCTCGACGCGCAGATCGCCGAATGGCCCGACGAGCTTCGACGCGCCCGTGAAACCCTTTCCGCCCTCGAATCCGACCAAGCCCGCGTAGGCGAAGAACATGCCGTGTTCTGCTGCGGCGACGCGCAGGATCTCCCGCCACAGCCGCACGTTCGACGGCTCGCCATCTTCCATGCCTCGGCCCGGCGACGCGCTTGGAATATACACGATTTCGGCTCCGCCCAGCGCCGCGACGGTCGTCGCGAGCGAGTGCACCGCATCTTCGCAGATGAGGATCGCGGCCGGCCCGTGCTTGGTTTGAAAGACCTCGATGCGGCGGCCCCGTGAAACGAAGCGCTCTTCATCGAAGACTCCGTATGTCGGCAAGAACAGCTTGCGGTGCACGTGGCGCAGTTCCGGTTCCGGGCCCAGCGTGGCGTACAGCGCGCTGTTGTACAGTTTGCCGAGCTCGAGCTCGTAGAAGCCGAGGACGACGTCGAAGGGCCGGCGCTTTTTGCCGAGCGACGTTGCCGCGACGTCGTTCAGACGCCGCAGCGCCGCGCGCGCGCTCAGAGCGACGTCGCGCACGCCGCCCTCCACGAAGTAGCCGGAGAGCGTCGCCTCGGGAAAGACCACGACGTCGGGAAACGGTTGCTTGGCAGCGGCAAGGGCCGACAGGGCTGCTCCGATCCCGCCGAAATTCGCGTCGATATCGCCTTTGACCGGCGCGAACTGGACGAGAGCGAGATCAAATCGCGAGGCGCGATCCGCCCGACGTGGTGAAGCCATCGAGGCAACACTTCGCGAGCCGTGCTCCTTCCTCTCAGCATCTCCGGGTTTCCACTATGAGAAAAAACGGGTTGCGCGCGGTTCTGCCCAGCGCTCAATCCACGGTGCACGGAAACGGCGAAAAACCGTTGGAAGCCCGCTGCGGCGAGGCTTGGCGCTTGAACGAACGGCCGTTCGAGAAAGTGCTTGTATCCCGGCCTTAAGCGCTATATAATGCGATGTACGGGCAGATTTGCCACTATAGGTAGGGGCAAATATACGTTCGTCGAATGTCTGTACGTTTTCGACGGCTGCGTGATTGTGTAGCGGTCGCACTTGCCGACCGGAAAGGGCTGGCTCACCCAGATGAAGATCCAACGGCGCTTTACGGTTGCGGGCGTCGACCCTCTCGATGCCGCCGATTGGGCACGGCGCGATTCGGTCATTCGCGAACCGGATGGCGCGGTCGTGTTCGAGATGCGCGACATCGAAGTGCCGGCGAGCTGGTCTCAGGTCGCAACGGATATCCTCGCGCAAAAATATTTCCGCAAAGCCGGCGTGCCGCAACCCGATGGATCGTTGGGCCGCGAAACATCCGCGCGCCAGGTGGTGCGCCGCCTCGCGGGTTGCTGGACCGACTGGGGCCGCCGCTTCAAGTATTTCGATTCGGACAAAGACGCCGCCGCGTTCGACGCCGAGATCACCCACATGCTGATCAATCAGATGGCGTCGCCGAACTCGCCGCAATGGTTCAACACCGGGCTTGCGTACGCGTACGGCATCAAGGGAACGCCGCAGGGTCATTACTATGTGGACCCCGACACCAACGAGCTCAAGCGATCGGAAGATGCGTATTCCCGCATTCAGGCGCAAGCCTGCTTCATCCAACATGTCGCCGATGATCTGGTCAACGACGGCGGCATCATGGATCTCTGGGTTCGCGAAGCCCGCATCTTCAAGCAGGGCAGCGGGACCGGCACGAATTTCTCCAACCTGCGCGCGGAAGGCGAACCGCTCGCCGGCGGGGGCACGTCCAGCGGCTTGATGTCATTCTTGCGCGTCGGCGACCGAGCCGCCGGCGCCATCAAGAGCGGCGGCACGACGCGCCGCGCCGCGAAGATGGTCATCCTCGACATGGACCATCCGGATATCGAGAAGTTCATCAACTGGAAGGTGAACGAAGAGAAGAAAGTCGCGGCGCTGATCGCCGCCGGCTACGACGGCTCTTACGAGGGCGAAGCCTACCAAACGGTGTCGGGCCAGAACTCGAACAATTCGGTCCGCGTTTCCAACAAGTTCATCGAAGCAGTTCGCGATGATGCGCCGTGGGATCTCACCTGGCGCACCAATGGCAGCGTCGCACGAACGCTGCAAGCGCGCGATCTCTGGGATCAAGTCGCCAAAGCGGCCTGGTCGTGCGCCGATCCGGGCGTGCAATACGATGACATCATCAACGATTGGCACACCTGCCCGGCCGGCGGCCGCATCCGCGCGACGAACCCGTGCTCCGAATACGTTTTTTTGGATTCGACGAGCTGCAATCTCGCCAGCCTCAATCTGATGAAGTTCTACGACGCCGAGACCAACCAGTTCGACGTCGCGGGGTATCGGCACGCCATCCGGCTGTGGACGATCGTGCTCGAGATATCCGTGCTCATGGCCCATTTGCCGAGCCCTGACATCGCGCGCGGCACGCACGATTATCGAACGCTCGGGCTCGGGTACGCGAATCTCGGAACGCTGTTGATGGTATCGGGCATTCCGTATGATTCACCCCGCGCGCTCGCGATCACGGGTGCATTGACCGCGATTTTGACCGGTGAGTCCTATGCGACGTCGGCCGAGATGGCCTCGCAGCTCGGAGCGTTCGGTCGCTACAAGGAAAACGCGGACAACATGCTGCGCGTGATCCGCAATCATCGTCGCGCGACGTACAACGCGCCGGCCGAAGAATACGAAGGCCTTTCGGTCGTTCCGATGGGCATCGAAGCGGGTTTGTGCCCGCCCTACCTGCTTGCAGCCGCTCGTGACGCGTGGGACCAGGCGCTGAGACTCGGCGAGCGGCACGGCTATCGCAACGCGCAGGTCAGCGTGTCCGCGCCCACTGGAACCATTGGCCTGCAGATGGACTGCGACACCACCGGCATCGAACCTGACTTCGCACTGGTCAAGTTCAAGAAACTGTCGGGTGGCGGTTATTTCAAGATCGTGAACCAGTCGATTCCGCTCGCGCTGCGCAATCTCGGCTACACGACGGCGCAGATCGAGGACGTCATCCGGTATGCGAAGGGCTCCGGTTCGCTGTACGGTGCCCCATACATCAATACCGAAACCCTGCGCGCGCGCGGCTTTGTCGATGCCGACCTCGCGGCGATCGAGAAAGCGCTGCCGTCCGCCTTCGAGATCGGCTTCGTGTTCAATCAGTGGACGCTCGGCGAGAATGCGATGGAACGATTGGGCTTCAAGCGCGAGCAGTTCAACGCGCCGGATTTCGAGCTGCTGCGCGCGCTCGGCTTTACGCGCGACGAGGTCGACACCGCCAATAACTACATTTGCGGGACCATGACCGTGGAAGGCGCTCCGCATCTGAAAGCGGAGCACTATGCGGTGTTCGACTGCGCCAACAAGTGCGGCAAGCTCGGCAAGCGCTTCATCCATCACATGGGTCACGTGCGGATGATGGCCGCGGCGCAGCCGTTCTTCAGCGGAGCACTGAGCAAGACGATCAACATGCCGAACGAGGCGACGGTCGACGACATCAAAGAAGCCTACATGCGCTCCTGGGATCTTGGTTTGAAGGCGATCGCGCTGTATCGCGACGGCTCGAAGCTCTCGCAGCCGCTGTCGAACAAAGGCACCGACAAGACCGCGAAGTCAGATGAGGACCGTCAGCTCGCCCTCTCAGCCGAGCTCGAGCGCCTCGCAGAAAAGGCGAAGCGCACGTCCGAAGAGCTGCAACCGGACGAGATCCTTGCGGCGGCGCAGCGCATCCTCGCGAACGCCACGAACACCGATTTCAAGCGGCAAGTGGCGAAGGTGCTCGAGCGCAACCGCTTACCCGCCAAGCGCCGCGGTTGGACCCAAAAAGCGAAGATCTCGGGTCACACGGTTTTCTTGCGCACCGGCGAGTACGCGGACGGAACGCTCGGCGAGATCTTCGTCGATCTGCACAAAGAAGGTGCATCGTTCCGCAGCTTGATGAATTGCTTTAGCGCGGAAACACGTTTTTTTGACGGTGACTCCCTCGTGACGATGGCCTCTAGGACCGAAGCGCCAGTCACGGTGACCTGTGCGGATGGGAAGCGTCGACGGGCGCTCGTACAGAAATTCGGCGAACAGCCGGTGCAGCGCGTTGTCTTAAAAGTGCTGAACAGTAAAGGGAGCACGTTTCGACGCTCATTTGTTGTGACTCCGAATCACAGATGGATTCTGCACGGCGGCGCTATGACCGAAAACCTCAAGGTCGGAGACAGATTGCAACCAGCAGCGCCTGCCGGTATGCCAGATTTGGATCCGAACGGTTTCTTGCACGGCTTCGTATTCGGCGACGGCGATCGCCATGTAAACTATCCTCGACGATACCACCTACGGCTATGTGGCGCAAAGGATCAGGCACACTTTCCGGTTCTTGCCGGTCTAGCGCATCGCGTCTCGTATCCCCCGACCCTCGGAGGCGACCCTCGATTGACGTTCTTGTCGGACATCGATTTGAAGTCGCTGCCCGACACGACCCGACACAGCTCGGCTTACATTCGCAGTTTTATCGAAGGATGGATTCGAGCCGACGGTGGCACCAATTGCCGTGGCGGGGAATTGCTCTGCACGAGCAACAGTGAGGCTGCCCAATGGTTCATCGCGCAGGCACCCCTCTACGGTTTTTCGATAACAGGAAGAAGCATCGACGATCGCCCAACGAACTTTGGTCCCCGCTCGTCGCCATTGTGGCGAATCAACGTGCGACGCCGTAGCGCGACATACTTCGTTGAATCCATTGAGGATCTACACCGCAACGAGCCGGTCTACTGCGTCATCGAGCCAGAGACGCACTCGTTTATGCTTGAAGGAGGCGTAATCACCGGTAATTGCTTCGCTATAGCCGTCTCGATCGGGCTGCAATATGGAGTGCCGCTGGAAGAGTTCGTCGAGAAGTTCGTGTTCACGCGCTTCGAGCCGAATGGCTTCGTGGATCATCCGAACATCAAGCGCTGCACATCCGTCGTCGACTATATCTTCCGGGTGCTCGGGCTCGAATATCTCGGGCGTACGGATTTCGTCCAGGTCAAGCCTGAAGATCGCGACGTCGATCACGTCAACCATGAGGATGCCGCGGAGGCCGAATTCGAAGCGCGCGTCAGCGCGCAGCAAGCGACCGAGGAACTAGCAACGGTCGAGCAAGCTCGACCTCCACAAGTCCAAGGTCGAGCTCCACAAATCGAGCAGGCTCGGCCTTTACAAAGAGTCGCGGCGAAAGCCGTCGACCCGGCAGCGGCGGCGCAGCTCAGCGCGCTTCGTTCGCGCGAAGCACAGATGGCGTCGATGATGGGCGATGCGCCGCTGTGCGACGTGTGCGGCTCGATCACGCGCCGCAACGGCACGTGTTACGTGTGCGACTCCTGCGGCCGCAGCATGGGTTGCTCGTAGGGGCCTGTCGAAGCAAGCTGTACGGCTCGGCGCGCGATCAGCGCCGGATCGAGCGAGGCGCAGCAGGCGAAGACCCGGCACGTCTCCTTTCGGCAGCCGCGCGGGCATGCGTATGATGGCTCGACCACCGCGACGCGCGGGCCGAGCGGCCGCCAGCGCTGCGGCAGGTCGGTGCGCATTGCAAAAATGGCGAGCGTCGGCACGCCGAGCGCGGCGGCGATGTGCGCCGGACCGGAGTCGAGTCCCACAAACGCCGTAGCTCTTGACAGCAGGGCCTCCAGTGTGCTCAAGTTCGTGCGACCTGCGGCAATTGCATGCGGACGGCGCATCCTGTCCGCAATCGCTTCGATGGCATCGACCTCATCCGGGCTTCCGACGAGCACCACCGGCAGGCCGAACTCGCTCCCGAGCGCATCGCCGATCTCGGCGAAGGTGGCCGCCGGCCAATGCGCGCCGCGACGTAGTCCGCGAACCGGCTTGAATGCGACGAAAGGGCCGCTGACATTCAACGCGGACAGCAGCGCGCTCGCTGCAGTCGCGCTTTCCGCGCTCACCTTGATCGCGATCCGAAAGTCTTCGGGTTGCGGCCGAGCCCCGAGCGCACGCGCCATGTCCATCAAATTCTCGGAGGCGTGCGTCCGTATGTCGCCCGAATCCGCGCGCATCTTCAGGCTGATCGTGTAGCGGAACCACGAATACAGTCGGCCAGCTGGGCCGACGCGCACCGGAATGCCCGCGCGTTGGACCATGCGCGCGTTTCTCGCCGTCGACCAGAACACGACGGCATGCGAGAACTCGCGGCTGCGCAGCGCTTCGATGATTCTGGCCTGCTCGGTCGTCCCATCATCGACCAGAACCTCGGCGACGGCCGGGTGACCCGGGAGCAGCGCTGCAGTCGCCGGCGACGTCAGCGCCGTCAGCTTCGTGCCGAAATGGCGCGATAGCGCGCGCAGCGCCGGCGCGCAGGCCAGCAGATCGCCGATGTTTCCAGTTGAAACAGCCAGAATGGAAGGGCGCATCACGGCGTGCTGCACTCTTTCATGCGCTGTGCGGCCCGCCCTCTACCGCGACACGACAATATCGCGTATCCGCTGGTAGGATGTTCCCGCAATGCGGACAAGCGAAAGGCGCGCACGTCTGAGATCGCCGAGCGCGGTGAAGGCGATCGGGCCGACGAGCGTTTGCAACGCTCTCTGTTTTCGAAGAGCCGCGATGACATCGGAACGCGATGGAAAGCCGCCGTCGTCTTCGTACGCTGACTCGATCGCGCGCGTGAGGTATTGCGTTGCGGCGTAGTAGTACGCTGCGACACGCCTCGGCGCGTCGCCGTAACGCGCGCGATAGACGCGCTTGAATCGCGCGGCCTCCGCCGTATCCGGCAGATCCGCTTCCCAGATCGTAGAGTAGCGCGCCGCGAGCGGCGCGAGATAACCGGGGTCTCCCATGAGCGCGACGCGCCGCGGGTCCAGTACGCTTGAAACAGCGCTGGGCGGCACGAGCAGAACGTTCGTCGGATCGGGGCCGCCAAACGCGACGAGGTCCGGGCGCACTGCGGCGAGCCGAGCGCGCAACAATTGAAACGAGGGTGCGTCGCGAACGCTCAGCCGTCCGAGCACGACGCCATCGTCACGAGCGAACCAACGCGCGAACAGATTTGCCAAGCGCGCGCCATGCGGCTCCGCGTCGTCGACCACAAACGCTCCACGCGCGCCGAGCCAGCGCGCGGCCATCGCGGCCGCTTCCGAGTCGTCGTCGCGAGACGGGCACAGCCGGAAAAAGGTGGACGGCTGCGCGGTCAGATCGGCCTCGCGAGCCGATGCCGAAACGAGCGCAAGCCCGGCGCGGGTCGCAACCGGAATCTCCGCACGCGCGACGTCCGACGTCATCGGCCCCAGTACCGCGACGATGCGCGGATTCGCGGCGAACGCACGCAGATCGTCAGCGCCGTGCGGCGCGTCCAGCGTCGTGTCGCGACCTTCGTCTTCGTGAGGATTGACGAAGCCGCGGCGCGACGTGTCGCGCAGCTCGATCGTCCAGCGCAAGCCCTCGGGCGGGCTCGCGTTGGCTTGATCCAACGCCAGCTCGATCGCGTGCAGCGCTTCGAGGCCATCGCTGCCCTCGCTGCCGGCGACGGGCAGACTCACGCCGATGACGGCGATGTTCTGCCGCGCGAGTTGCGAACACGAAGCGCCGGACGTCGAGAGCGCGATGAGGGCGGAGATGACCAGCGCGCGGGCGTATACGGCTCGCACCAGCATGAAACGACTCATCGTCACCGGCGACGATTTCGGGATCTCACGACCGGTCAACGAAGCGATCGAGCGCGCGCATCGAGACGGTATTCTTTCCACCACCAGTCTGATGGTCGGCGAGCCCGCCGCCGACGATGCGGTGAACCGCGCCCGAGCGCTGCCGACGCTGCGGGTCGGCTTGCACGTCGCCGTCGTGCGCGGCCACGCTACGCTCCCGAGCGAGCTGATCCCCGATCTGGTCGACGCACGCGGACGGTTCGCGACGCAGCTGTATCGAGCCGGCGTGAACTTCTTCATCCGGCCGGGAATCCGCCGCCAGCTCGAAGCGGAGATCCGCGCGCAATTCAATCGGTTTCGCGCGACCGGCTTGCGGCTCGACCACGTCAACGCCCACGCGCATCTTCACCTGCACCCAACTATCCTGGGGATCATCGTCAAGGTCGGGCGCGACTACGGCTCCCCGCCGGTTCGCGTGCCGCACGAACCGTTTCTTCCGTCGTGGCGGGCGGCGAACAGCGATTTCGGCGGCCGGCTCTGGAACGGCATGTTCCTCGCGCCGTGGCTCGCGCTGATGCGGGCGCGGCTTCATTTCGCGGGAGTCGCGACCAACGATTTCGTGTTTGGCCTGAACGACACGGGTCGGATGATCGAACCTCGCGTGCTGCAGCTGCTCGAACGCGTGCCGCACGGCGTCACGGAGATGTACTTCCACCCGGCGCTCGATGCCTGGCCGGATATGGATCCGCACGCGGCCGGCAGCCGTTTTCAGGACGAGTTCGCGGCGCTCATCAGTCCCGCGGTCAAGAGCGCGATCCGACGTTTTGACATCACGCCGTGCACCTACGCTGATGTGACGAGCAGCCGTGAGCGCTGACATCGCTCGCGCGATTTCCGGCTTCTGCATCGTCGTGAGCGTCCTGGGCATCGCGTACCTCACAGTCGCCGTCGCGCGGATGTTGATCTTCGGATCGCGACGCCCGAGCTCGGGCGGTGCCACGCCGCCGATCACGGTCTTCAAGCCGCTGTGCGGTCTTGAGCCGCAGCTCGAGGACAACCTTGCCTCGTTCTGCGTTCAGGACTACCCCGCGTTTCAGGTCATCTTCGGCGTGCGCGATCTCGAGGATCCGTCGATCGCCGTCGTGCAGCGCATCATCGAGCGCTTCCCGCGCCTCGATCTCCAACTCGTCGTCGACGCGCGCGTGCACGGCGCGAACGCGAAGATCTCCAACGTCATCAACATGGCACCGCGCGCGAAGCATGACATCTTCATCATCGCGGACAGCGACATGCGCGTCGAGCGCGGATACTTGCGATCGGTCGTCGCAGCATTTTCGGACGGGACGGTCGGCGCGGTCACGTGTTTGTACGGCGGATCGCCGCTGCGCGGCACGTGGTCGGCGCTCGGCGCGATGTTCGTCAACGATCTCTTCGCGCCATCCGTGCTCGTCGGCACCGCGCTTCAGAAGATGCGCTTCTGCTTCGGCGCGACGATGGCGGTTCGTAAAGATGTCCTCGAGCGCATCGGCGGTCTGGAAGCGCTGGCGTCGCATCTGGCGGATGACGAGCTGTTGGGAAGGCTCGTCAGCGAGTCCGGTCGACGCGTTGTGCTGGCGGATGCCGTCGTGCACAACACGATCTTCGAACCCAGTCTGAAGGGTTTATGGGCTCACGAATTGCGCTGGGCGCGCACGATGAAGACGTCGCGCCCGCTCGGCTATTCTTTCTTCTTCATCTCGTATGCCTTGCCGTGGGCGGTCATCGCGCTGCTCGTCTCTCGAAATCTGCTTTGGGGATCGTTCCTCGTCGCGGCGGCGCTGGTGCTGCGGGTCGTGCTCCACTACGCGGCGCTGAGGGCGCTGCGTGTGCGCGCGCGCCCGACGCCGTGGCTCATCCCGATCCGCGACGCGCTCGGGTTGGCGGAATGGGTGACGAGCTTTTTCGGGCGGCGCGTGCGCTGGCGCGATCAGGAATTGCGCGTCGAAGCCGACGGCCGCCTTACCTCGTAGATTTGTTTGTGGCGGTCGACCTTGGTCGACCGGTCGAGCAAGCTCGACCGCCACAAGACGACAAGAACAGGGCGCGCGGGCGTTGAAAGCATTCGCCACGATGCGCACGTTTGAACGAGCCACGATTGCCCGCGGCGCGCACACGCTCGACGCGACATGGTACACGTCCGCGGATGTCTACCGCCAGGAACGCGAGCAGATCTTCGCCCGCAGCTGGGTTTGCGTCGGGCGGCTCGAGCAGATCGAACGACCCGGTCAATATTTCGTCGCACACGTGGCCGACGAAAGCCTCATCGTCGTCAAGGACGCGAGCGGCGCCGCGCATGCGTTCTTCAACGTCTGCCGGCATCGCGGCTCGCGCGTTTGCACCACCCCGACCGGCACGTTCAAAGGCAGCATCCAGTGCCCGTACCACGCCTGGACGTACGCCCTCGACGGATCGCTGATCGCGGCGCGCAACATGGACAACGTAGACGGATTCGAGCGCGCCGACTATCCGCTGCACGAGGCCGCCGTCGCCGAGCTCGACGGCTTCCTCTACGTCAACTTCACGCCGCAGCCGCTGCCGTTCGAACGCGCGTATGCGGCGCTCGTCGGCCGCTTCTCGCGCTGGCGCATCGCGCAGCTCAAGACGGCTCGGATCATCGAGTACGACGTGGCGTGCAATTGGAAGCTCGTTTTCCAAAACTACTCCGAATGCTATCATTGTCCGCTCGTGCATCCGCAGCTCGACAAGCTGTCGCCGTCCGACAGCGGCCGAAACGATCTCTCGGACGGTCCGTTCCTCGGCGGCTATTCCACCTTACGCGATCCGGGCGGCAGCCTCACCACAACCGGCCGTTCGGGACGTGCGCCCATCGGTGACCTGGGCGGCGACGAGCTCGGCCGCGTCTATTACTACACCATTTTCCCTTCGCTGCTGCTCAGTCTGCACCCCGACTACGTGATGGTCCACTACGTTCGACCAACCGCCGTCAACCGCACGTCGATCGCGTGCGCGTGGCTCTTCGACCCGTCGGCGATGCAGGCGCCGGATTTCGACCCATCGGACGCGGTCGATTTCTGGGATGTCACCAACCGCCAGGACTGGCGCGTCAACGAATTGACGCAGCTCGGCGTCAGCTCACGGGCCTACACGCCCGGCCCGTATTCGCAACAGGAAGGTCTGCTCCACGCGTTTGACCGGCATTACCTGAGCTCGATGGCCCAGTAGTGGCGGCGCCGTCGCTTTCGCGCCGTCTCAACACGTTCGACGCCACCCTCATCGTCATGGGCGGCATCATCGGTTCCGCCATTTTCGTGACCCCGGCGACCGTCGCGCAACGCGTGCATTCGAGCTCGCTCATTCTCGGCGCCTGGGCGTTCGGCGGGCTCATCGCGCTGATCGGCGGCTTCATCTTCGCCGAGCTCGCGTGGCGGCGCCCCGAACTCGGCGGGCTTTACGCGTACGTGCGCGACGCGTTTCACCCGGTCGTCGCATTCATGTACGGCTGGACCGCGCTGCTCGTCTCGCAGAGCGGCGGCATGGCCGCCGCCGCGGTCACGTTCGCCCTCTATTTCGGGCCGCTCACGCGTTTGCACGCGCCGTCGTGGGAAGTCGCGACGGCCATGCTGGTGGTCTTCTCCGCCATCAACTGCCTGGGCGTTCGCGAAGGCGGGAACACGCAAAACCTGTTCATGCTCGCGAAGATCGTCGCGATCGTGGCCATCGTCGCCGTCGGCTTCTTCGTCGCTCCAGCGGCTCCACTCGCGGCCCTTCCGCTCGCGCATCCGCCGACGACCCAACTGCTCGCGTTGTTCGGAACGGCTCTCATTCCCGTGCTGTTCGCCTATGACGGCTGGCAGACGGCGAGCTTCATGAGCGCCGAACTGAAAGACCCGATGCGCAGCCTCCAGCGCGGCATGGCATGGGGCGTGATCGCGGTGATCGCGCTGTACCTCGCGATCAACGTGGCGTGCGTGCGCGTGCTTGGCCCAGCGGGACTGGCTGCGACGAACACGCCGGCCTCGGACATCGCACGCATCGCGCTGGGTCGCGTTGGGGAGGGCACCGTGTCAGCCGTCGTCGCCATCTCGACGCTCGGCTTTTTGAGCAACCAGATCCTCGTTTCGCCGCGCATCTACTACGCCATGGCGCACGATGGATTGTTCTTCAAGCAAATCGCGTGGCTGCACCCGAAAACGCGCGCGCCGATCGTCGCCATCGCGCTGCAGGGCGTCATCGCGATGGTGATCGCGCTCTCCGGGAAGTATGACAAGATCCTCAACTACGTGACGTGCATCGATTTCATCTTCTTCGCGCTGGCGGCGGCGGCGCTGTTCGTCTTCCGGGCGCGGGCGGCCCGCGCCCAAACTCCCGCGACCGGCATCCGCGTGCCGGGGCATCCATGGTCCACGGCGTTTTTCTGCGTGGTGAGCATCGCCGTGGTCATCGACACCTGCGTCGTGTTTCCAAGCGATACGCTGATCGGCATCGGCATCCTCATCTCGGCCGTGCCGGTCTATTACATCTGGCGGCGCTTCACCGCTCAGAGCGGAAACAACGTGCCCGCGAGATAGGCGGCTTCTTGATCCGTGGCGTGCGGCGTTTGCATCAGGCCGTTTTCGCCAAGCGGGATGACGATGCCGCCGTTCGACCAGTTTCCCACATCCCACACGGCGCGAAAACTTTGGCCAAGCGTTGCGGTTCGCACCGCGACGCTCGCGAAATCGCCGTGGCCTGGAAGGCCCGGCGGGTCGAACAGCGTGATCCCCAACCCGTGCAGCGGGTGATGCAACGGCGTCCGCCCGACGAAACGCCAGGGCAGCGGATCCGCGCTGGGCAACGCGACGTCGAGCTTGCCGAGATCGATGGCGTGCGAACGCAGGGCGCACAGCAGCACTTCAGTCGCTCGACCGTCACCGGCCTTGGCCCACAGGCTGCCTAACGCGTGGCCAAGCACGAGCGCCGCGTAGGCTTTGGCGGCGTCGCGGCGTTCCTGCCACACGAGCGACGCCAGCGTCGAGTCGGGCGTCATCCGGCCGTTCCACGCCGCAATCGCGGACGCCAACGTTGGGTTGGACCGCGCGGTGGCCGGATTGCGGCGCAAAAAGGCGGCGAGATCGCGCGCGAATTCCAGATCGGCGAGGGAGAGGTCGTCGAGCTGCATCCGCCGAGCGTCGTCGACGGACACCTTGGCGGCGCGTTTGAGGAGCTCGGCGACGCGATGCGCCCGAAACGCAGGCACCCACGCGTCCGTCAACTGGTACGGATACGACGAGCCCACCATGCGGTTGTTCGACGTGAAGACGATCGCGTCGCGCGAGGCGTCGACATGGGGCAGCGCGTCGAACGGCACGTACCCTCGCCAGGCATCGGCCACGCGAGTCCCGTCGACGACGCGCGTGCTCCACACCCCGTCGTTGGGTACGAAGCCCGCCATGTGAAAGGCTACTCGACCGCTGGCGTCACCGAGAACGAAATTCTGCGGCGGCCCCGCATAGGTTCGCAGCGCGGCCAGGGCTTGTTCGATGGTCGCTGCGCGGTCGAGCGCCAAGAACGTGTCCAGCGGCGAGCGCGGATCTCGGTCCGGGACCCATTGCGCGCTGTACGCGAAGCGCCCGTCGGCGAAGAACACAAATCCGTGGCGCGTGACGTTGTGGTGCACGCTCACGGGGCTGCCGAAGCGCACCTGGATCGTGTCGGCGCCGGCGTCGCGCACCGCCGAGCGCGGCTCGCGATACACCGTCACGGTCGACACCGTCGCGTTCGTCGCGCCCCACGCAACGCCGGAGGTATGCCCGAGAATGACGCCCGGCGTGCCGACCAGCGCCGCGCCGCTGACGTGCAGGCCCGGCGCTTCGATCTCGACGAGATACCAGATGCCGGGAACGTTGAAGTCGAGGTGCGGATCGTTGGCGACGAGCGCGCGGCCGGTCGTCGTGCGCGCCGCCCCGACCGCCCATTCGTTGCTCGCTTCGGCCGGCTCGCGCGCGGCGGCGAGTTCGGCGCTCAGCGCATTCGAGAGCGCGGGCGCTTGCGGTCGCGGCGGCAGCGGCCGGCACGGAGAGGCCCTGATCGTTCCCGCGAGCGGCACGTCGTAGACCGGATCGCTCAGCATGTTGAGCCGCGCCGAGGCCGCGGCGCCGATCGCTTGATTGACGCGCTCGCGCAGCAGGATCGCATCCCAGTCGTTGGTCAGGACGAGCACCGTCGCAAGGCCGGCGAGGATGGAATCTTCGGGCAGCCACGCGCGCGGACGATAGCCGAGCAATCGAAACTCGGGCGGCAGCGGTTCGCGCTGCATCGCCGCGTTGACGCCCGCGGTGAACGCCTCGAGGTCGCGCTTGCTCTGCGGCGACAAATGCTCGTACGATGCCCGCGCCATGGCTCGCGGGCGGATCAGGCGGGCCTTGATGTCGGCACCCAAGGCCGGTTTTCCGAACACCTCCGACAACTCGCCGGCCACCGATCGCCGCACCAAGTCCATCTGGAAAAGGCGGTCTTGCGCGACGACGTAGCCTTCGGCGAAGAACGCGTCGTCGGTCGAGGACGCGTGGATGTGAGGAATGTCTCGCGCGTCGCGATCGATGGTCACCGGCCCGTGGATCGCAGCGAGCGTGCTGGCGCCCGGCGCCGAAGCGCGCGGTGGGATGAGCCACGACGCCGTCCACGCGGCGAGCAGGAGCAACAAGCCAACGCCGAGAGCGATGACGGCGAATGCAACGCGCTTCATTGGATGAATCTTGTTCGGCATTTTCAGCCTCACCTGTCGGCGGTTGGAGGCGGAGCGTGCCGCAGGTCGGAAGTGTTCGGTGCCGATGACAACCGAATTCCTTGGCTTCGATCATATCGACACGCGCGTTTGGTCGTTGGCGGTCACGGAATCGTTTTACGACCAGCTGATGCCGAAGCTCGGCCTGCCGCGCAAGCGACACGCGTACGTCGACGAGAACGGCGACTGGTTCGACGCCCCTGACGGCGAGCGCTATAACGCCGTCGAATACTACGAACCGAAGACGTCGGGGGCGGCCGTGCACTTCATCGGTTTCATCGAGGATAGCTCGATGCAGCCGGTCGGCACGCGCATCGCATTTCGGATCGCGTCGCCCGACGACTTGGCCAAATGGTGGACGTTTCTCAATTCCGTCGGCGCCATCAATATCGAGCGATCGGCCGACCCGGTCGGCTACCCGGCGATCTTCTTCGAGGATCCGTGCGGCACCAAGCTCGAGATCTGCTGCCGCCAGCCCGAGAAATAGGCCCCCGCTACAGTTGGATTCTTACGAGGCCTTTGCGGCTTCCCAGGCGAGTAGCGCGCGCTTGCGTTGCGCGCCCCAGTGGTATTCCCCGATCGCGCCCGTTTTGCGGATGACCCGATGGCACGGGATCAAGAGCGCCACGGGATTGCGCCCGATCGCGCTGCCCACGGCGCGCAGCGCCGTCGGGGCGCCGATGCTCGCCGCGATCTGCTCGTAGGAGCGCATTTCGCCGAACGGCACGCGCAGCAGCGCGCGCCACACATTGATCTGAAAGTTCGTGCCGCGCACGACCAGGTGCAACGGCCGCTCCGTCTGGCTTTCGAGTTCGAAGAGCCGGCGCGCGACCGACGCCGTGCCCTCTCGGTCCACGGCGAACGTTGCGTTCGGCCAGCGCTCGATCAACTGCGCGACCTGAGCGCGTTCGGAGCTCCCATCGACGAACTCTAGGCCGCACACGCCTCGATCCGTCATCGCGATCAGCACGCGCCCGAACGGGCTCAGATGAACTCCGTAGCGAATCGTCATGCCTCGAGCGCCGCGCTTGTAATCGCCGGGCGTCATCGCCTCGAGCGTGATGAAATGATCGTGCAGCCGGCTGGGGCTCGAGAGCCCGACCTCAAGCGCGGTGTCGAGAAGGTTCCCGTCGCGCTCCAGCCATTGTTTTGCGTGTTCGAGGGTCAGGCACTGCAGAAAGCGCTTGGGCGAGACGCCGGTCGACCGCCCGAACTCGCGCTGGAAATGAAAGGGACTCATGTGCACGGCCGCGGCGACGCGATCGAGCGACGGCTGCTCGCGGTAGTGCGCGTCGAGATAGAGAATGGCGGCTGCCATCCGGTCTTGAGCGTTCATCATGCCTTGAGTATGACGATTTCGGCGGATGGGCGCCACCCGGTTCTTGCTCAAACCGGCCCCGCGCGGTTGCCGCCGCGGTAGACCAAGTGGCGAAGTCCGACGTACGTCGTTTCCCGCTCGATCTCGAAACCCAGGCGCTGCGCCACCCTGCGCGAGGCAAGGTTCTCCGGACGGATGAGCGAGATGACCGATTCTGCGCCAAATGCGGTGAACGCGAGATCGCGGCACGCCGCGGCTGCTTCGGTGGCGTAACCGTGTCCCCAGCAGTCGCTTTGGAACATGTACCCGACTTCGATTTCACTGCGGCCATCGATGCTCACGGCGGTGAGCCCGCACTGGCCCAGGAATTCTTCGGTATCTTTGCGCTCGACGGCCCACAGACCGTAGCCGTGCTCCTCGTACGAGCGCCAGGCTCGCTCGAGCCAGCCTTGGGTCGCGTCACGATCTTTGAGGCCCACGTAGTATCGCATCACGAGTGGGTCGTTGAACATCGCGTAGAGGCGCTCGAAGTCGGCCTGCTCGAAAGCGCGCAAGCACAAGCGATCCGTCTCGGTCACGATCGCGGAGCGCAGGCTCACGCCACCACCTCGACGGGACGCGCCACGTGAACGGTCATCGTTGTGCCGCCGCCGACGGCGAGTTGAACGCGTGCCATGCCGCGCGCTTTCTACGCGCGGCCGAACACCCCTACGCTTGCGTTTGCGGCTGGGCCGCCGGCGCCGGGCGCCGAGCGAACAGGTTCAAGAACGCGATGACGATGCCGATGCCGACGACGATCCACGCTGACTTCGGGTCCGCGAACCCGCTGAAATTGATGATCCGGTCGATGGAGTACGCTCCCGGCCCCGAGATCGCCAGCAGCAGCGCCGCGGCGGCGTTCGTGAACGGCAGCTCGACGCCGTTGTTCGCGGCCATGAACCCATGCTTCACGTGGACGCTGAACATCGCGTTGAGCATGACGATGATGATGAGCACGGGCCCGATCGGGCTGAGTAACCCGAGCGCCGTCAGGAGGCCGCCGCCGAATTCGCCGAGGCCCGCGAGGGTGGCGAAGAGCGCGCCCGGCCGGTAGCCGACGCTTTCAAAAAAGCCGCCGGTGCCCTTGATGCCGTATCCGCCGAACCAGCCGAAGAGTTTTTGCGCTCCGTGCGCGGCTAAGTAGAGCCCGATGATGACCCGAACGATGACGAGCGCTGCATCCATGATCCTGTGTCCTCCTGGCTACCTTGCGTAAGTACCTTATCTATGATAGCCTACCCGTGGAGCCTACACCCACACTCCAAAAGCGTCAAGTACGGACAGTATGAAGACTAAGTATCATTCCAGAGAGGCAGCCCGCCTGTGCCCGCGCTTCCACCGGTCGGTGGAACTCATCGGCCGGCGCTGGACGGGCGCCGTGGTGAGTCTCTTGCTTGACGGCCCCAAACGGTTCAGCGAACTCCTCGACGGCGTGCCTGGCATCTCCGATCGGTTGCTGTGCGAGCGGCTGCGCGAGCTCGAGCGCCTGCGCATCGTGAAGCGCAGCGTCGCGCGCGGTCGGCCGCTGCGCGTTGTCTATCAGCTTACCCGCGCGGGGGTTGAGCTACAGCCGGCTGTTCAGGCCCTCGGTCGCTGGGCGCACCGCTGGCTTCCTCAGACCACGTCACGTTCGTGACCCGCGAAGGACTTCGTGACGCAGCGAGGTACTTAAGGCCTTAACTATGTCGACGTCGTGGGCGGCGCACGAAAAGCGCATCACCGGCAATCGCTATCTGATCGCGGCGGCGGTCATGATCAGTGCGCTCACGGCGATCCTCGACACCACCATCGTCAACGTCAGCGTACCGACCATTCAAGCGGCATTCGGCGCGGATATCGACCAAATCACGTGGGTCATCACCGGCTTTCTGCTGAGCAGCGTGGTGATCGTGCCCATGACGGGCTGGCTGAGCAACTGGATCGGGCTCAAGCGCTACTACATGCTGAGCCAGGTGATCTTCGTGCTCGCGTCCATGCTGTGCGGCATCGCGTGGAACTTGCCCTCGCTCGTCTTCTTTCGCATCCTGCAGGGCATCGGCGGCGGCGCCCTCATCCCCGTTTCGCTCTCGATCATGCTGGAAGCGTTTCCGGCCGAACAGACCGCCACGGCGACCGCGATCTTCGGGTTAGGCACCATCCTGGGGCCGATCATCGGGCCGACGCTCGGCGGCTGGCTGACCGACAATTTCTCGTGGCGCTGGATCTTCTATGTCAACCTGCCGATCGTCGCCGCCGGCCTGACCATGAGCTACATCGCGATCGGCGTTCCGAAGGGTCACGAAAAGACCGAGCGGCAGCCGATCGACATTTGGGGTCTTACGTTTGTCACCGCATGGCTGGCGACGCTTCAAGTCGTGTTGCAGGACGGCCAGCGCGACGACTGGTTCAATTCCGGATTCATCGTTGCGCTGTCGGCCGTCTCCGTGATCTCGATGGTGCTGTTCGTGTGGTGGGAGCTTCGGGTGCCGCATCCGTTCATCAACCTGCGCATATTCAAAGATCGCAATTTTCTCACGGGAAACCTGCTCGGGGTCGCCGTCGGCGGCGTGCTGTTCGGCTCCATCTTCTTATTGCCGGTCTTCTGCGGGCAAATTCTGCACTACAACGCGCTGGACATCGGCCTCATGCTCCTTCCACCGGCGCTGGCGACGGTGCCGGTCTTCCCGCTGGCGGCCCGGCTCTCCGAACGCGTCGATCCGCGGATCTTGCTGGCGATCGGCTTCATCGCGATCACCTATTCGAACTGGCTGAACTCGCACCTGAGCGCCGACGTCTCGCGCGGCACGCTCATCTGGTGGCAGACCATCCGCAGCGTCGCATTGCCGCTGGTCTTCGTGCCGGTGAGCGTGGTCGGATTGCAGTTCCTCCCGCCGCGTCAAAAGCCGGACGGCTCGGCGCTCTTCAATCTGACCCGCACGTTGGCGGGCTCGCTGGTCGTCGCCGCGCTTGGCTCGTTCATCGTGAACCGCGAGCAGTTCCATATGTCGCGTTTCGGAGAGTCCATCACGCAATTCGGTCAAGCGGTGGGCCAGCGCCTCGCCCAGTACCAGGGCTTTTTCGAGAGCCGAGCCGGCAGCGATCCCACCACCGCTCACCTGCAGGCGCTCGCCGCCATCCACAATGCGTTGGTGCAGCAGGCGGCTATCGCGTCGTTTGACGATGCATTCCGCGTGCTCGCCATCGCGACGTTTTTCGCCACGTTCGCGGTTCTCTTAGCGCGCTCCACCGCCGCATCGCAACGCAGGATGGAGCGCCAGATGGGCGGCGACGGCGCTGCGCAGCCGCGCACGCCTCTTCCCGCACACGACTAGATGCCGTCCTCGCTCGCGGCGATCAATCGGCGCATCGTCGCGTGCAGGCGTTGCCCCGAGCTGCGCCGTTACTGCGCACAGGTCGCGCTGCGAGGCAAGCCTGAGTTCGCAGGATCCACCTACTGGGGAAAGCCCGTGCCGGGTTTGGGAAACAGCCGCGCGCGCGTGCTCATCGTCGGGCTCGCGCCGGCCGCCCATGGCGGCAATCGAACCGGGCGGATGTTCACGGGCGATGGGTCGGCGGCGTGGCTTGCTCCCGCTCTGTTTCGAAACGGATTTGCGACGCAGGCGACGTCGGTCGCGCGGCGCGACGGCTTCGCGCTCGCCGACGCCTACATGACCGCAGCGATCCGCTGCGCTCCTCCGAAAAACAAGCCGACCCGCCGCCAGCTGCAGCGCTGCGCCGACCACATGCTCGCGGAATTCGACTCGCTTCGCGATCTGCGGGTGGTCGTCGCGCTCGGCAAGATCGGTTTCGACGCTGTTCTCGCTCGGCTCGCGCAGCGCGGCTATCGGATTCCGAAACCCAAGCCCCGCTTCGCCCACGCAGCGGAGTACCGGCTCGAGGCGCCCGGGCGTCCGCCGCTTTCAATCGTCGCCAGCTATCACCCGAGCCGCCAGAATACCAACACCGGCAAACTCACCCAAGGGATGCTCGACGCGATCTTCCGCCGCGCCCGCGCCTTGTTGTAGTCGCGGCGATTTATCGCCGCGCAGCAATCGGTCGGCTAAAGCCGACCGCTCCAATGGCCGCGATGACACCTCTACCCGAGCCCGCACCTTGTTGTAGTCGCGGCGATTTATCGCCGTGCAGCAATCGGTCGGCTAAAGCCGACCGCTCCAATGGCCGCGACGACACCTCTACCCGAGCCCGCACCTTGTTGTAGTCGCGGCGGTTTATCGCCGCGCAGCAATCGGTCGGCTAAAGCCGACCGCTCCAATGGCCGCGACGACACCTCTACCCGAGCCCGCGCCTTGTTGTAGTCGCGGCGATTTATCGCCGTGCAGCAATCGGTCGGCTAAAGCCGACCGCTCCAATGGCCGCGACGACACCTCTACAGAGTTTTTGCGAATTCGTTCAGGACCGAAGACCAGAACGCCAGCTTGCGCTTCTTGTGCGGCAGCGTCCACGCGCTGCTGTGCGGCGTCATGATGATGTTGTCGAGCTCCTGAAACGGGAACTCGGACGGCAGTTGCCGCTCGTCGCGTTTCGGATAGCGATACCAGACGTCGATGGCGGCGCCCGCGATGCGCCCGTCGCGCAAGGATTCGTAGAGATCGCGTTCTACCGCGATCGGCCCGCGCGCGACATTGACCAGCACCGCCGTCGGCTTCATCAGCGAAAATCGGCGGGCGTCCAGCATGCCGCGCGTCACGCTCGACAATTCGGCGCAGAGCACCACCGCGTCGGCCCAGGCGACGAGCCGGTCGAGCGCGCTTGCATCCTTCACGTCGATCAGCCGCTCCAGCAGATTCACGTGCCGGCGAGGCGCATCGGGCCGCATGGTCGCCGCGCGGCAGTACATGCCGAACGCTCGCGCGCGCACGGCGACCTCCTGGCCGGTGCGGCCGTAGCCGATCAGCGCGAGGTTCGAGCCGTACAGCTCGCCGACGAACTCGCGCTCGCGCATCGCGCCTTGGGTCCAGTAGCCGTCGCGCAGGCGCCGGTCGGCGTTGCGGACGTTCTGGCGAAGCGCCACGAGCGCTCCGATGACATATTCGGCCATCGGGATCTCGGGTCCGGAGCTGTTCACGACGACGACGCCCGGCGGCAATGCCGCGCGATCGATATGTTCCGTGCCGGCGGCCGGGCAGAGGATGAGCCGCAGCTTGCGACAGCGCGCCGCCATGGCCCCATCGAAGGTCATGGAGAAGATGACGTCGGCATCCGGCAGCGCTTGCGCGAGCGCATCCGCATCATGTCGATCGACGAGCACGAACTCGATCGATGCATCGAGCAGCGGACGCAATTCGTCGGCCCACTGGTCGACCAGCGAGACGACGTTCACGGCGTGACGAGCGCGTAGCCGCGATGCTCGAGGCGATCGCACAGCTCTTCCGCGGGGTACGTGATGATCTCCGCGAGCGTCGGGTGCAAGTGCGGCATCTGCATGACGTCGTCGATGGTCGCCTTGAAATACAACAGCGCGATGGCTTCGTGGATGAGGTCGGACGCTTCCGGACCGACGCAGGTGACGCCCAAGATCGTGCCGTCCTTCGGCGAGGCGAGCATCTTGATGAAGCCTCGGGTTTGATCCGTCGCGATGGCTTTCCCCAAATCGTTGAACGGATAGGTTGCGACGGCGTATTCGATGCCGCGTTCCTTGCACTGGCGCTCGTTGAGCCCGGCGATGCCGACCTGCGGGTCGGTGAACACCGCGCGCGTCTCCTGCAGCCAGTACTCGACGACCCGCCGTCGATCGCCGCACGCATTCTGCGCAGCGAGCTGGCCTTCGTAGACGGCGACATGCACGAGTTCGCGCGTGCCGATGGAATCGCCGGCGGCGTAGATCGCGGGATTCGTCGTCTGCAGAAACTCGTTGACTTTCAATCCGACGCCGTCGCGTTCGACGCTGGCGGCGTCGAGGTCGAGACCGTCGAGATTCGGGCGCCGGCCGAGCGCGGCGAAGATCTCGTCGGCTTCAAAGCTGCGCTCGACCCCACTGACCTTGGCGGCGACGAGCTTGCGAGCGCCGCGTCGCTGGATCTGCAGGAGCTGTACGCCCGTTTCGACCGTGATGCCGTCGGCCTCCATGCCCGCGCGCACGGCGACGCCGACGTCGGCATCTTCGTGCGACAACACCGTCGCGCTGCGCTGGAGCACGGTCGTCTCGCTGCCGAGCCGCCCGATGTATTGCGCGAGCTCGCAGGCGACTTCGCCGCCGCCAAGGATGAGCACGCTCTTCGGCAACGCGTCCATCTCGAGCACGTCATCGCTGGTCACGAAGCCGGTCTCGCGCAGGCCCGGTATGCCGTCCGGCACGTTGATGAGCGAGCCGGTCGCGATCAAGAAAAAGGTCGCGCGGATGACGTCGTCGCCCACGCGCAGCTCGTTCTTCCCCGTGAATCGCGGCTGGCCCTGAAAGATGGGGAACTTCGTGATGCCCAGGCGCCGGTAGGCCGCGAAGCCGTCGATGATCCGTCGCTTGCGATTGATGACCGTTCGCATGTTGACGGAGAACGATTGCGGCTCGATGCCGAGGTCGGGCGCCGTCTCGACCAAATGCGCGATTTCCGCGGAGCGCAGCAGCGTTTTCGAGGGCATGCAACCGCGCAGGATGCAAAGGCCGGCGAGCGGAGCCTCCGTTTCGGCGACGGCGACGGTTTTGCCGAGTCGCCGCGCGGTCATCGCGGCGGCGTAACCGGCGCTGCCGGCGCCGATCACGCAGAAATCATAGTCGTGCGTGTTCATGCGTGCTGGATTAGCCGGTCCGGAGGCGCCTGACCTGTGGCGCGGAACCTAGCGCACATGCGGCTGGTGCGTTTTCGTGCAGACGACGTAGTTCGCGAGGGCACGATCGACGGAAACTCCGCGGTCGCCGGCGGCGCGCGCTGGCCGCTGGATGCCGTGCGCCTGCTCGCGCCGTGCGCGCCGTCGAAAATCGTGGCGGTGGGTCGCAACTACGCAGAGCATATCGCCGAGATGGGCGGCGAGCGCCCAAAGGAGCCGCTGCTTTTCTTGAAGCCGCCGTCCGCGGTCGCCGATCCTGGCGGCGACATCGTCTATCCGCGACAGAGCCGTCAGGTGGATTTTGAGGGTGAGCTCGCCGTGGTCATCAGCACGCGCTGCAGGGACGTGCCGCGAGCGCGCGCGGCGTCCGTCATCCTCGGTTATACCGCGATCAACGATGTGACCGCCCGCGACCTGCAACGCTCGGACGGGCAATGGGCGCGCGCCAAAGGCTTCGACACGTTCGCGCCGCTCGGGCCGTGGATCGAGACCGACGTCGATCCGGCGGCGCTGCGCGTGCGGACGTACCTCAACGCCGAGCTTCGCCAAGACGCGCCGACCTCGTCGATGCTCTTCGACGTGGCGGCACTGGTCGAATACATCTCAGCGGTGTTCACGCTCGAGCCGGGCGACGTCATCGCGACGGGAACGCCTCGAGGGGTCGGGCCGATGCGACCCGGGGACGAGGTCCGGGTGGAGATCGACGGGATCGGGGCGCTGTCGAACCGGGTTACGGATTCGCGCTGAGAAACGCGTCTTCGGTCACGCCGATGTGGAACGGCATGTGGGCGCCGAGCGTCACGTCGCTGCCTTTGCGCAGCAAGTCCACCAAGAAGAACCCGGGGATGGCAAGACTCGCGATTTCGTCGAGGTCGCCCGCGAGATAATTTTTCTCGTTTTGATCGGCGACGAGGCTGGCCTGCGTGATCGCCACCTCCACCTGGGTGCCGTCCGCGAGCTGGATCGGATCGAACTTGACTCGCAGCCGCCCATCTTCACCGCCCATCCGCGCTTTATGCGCTTCGAGGACTTTCCCGCTGCCCTTCGTGCCCGCGGGAATCGCGATTCGATCGCCGGCCATGACGTTGTCCACGACTTGGAATGCATAGGCGTCGCCCGGCTTGTTGAACGCCGACGAGACGGTTTGCAGCATTTCGATCCGCAGCAGCGTCCCCGCTGGAATGAGTCGATTGCGGTCTTGGGCGTCGACCGGCGTGGTCGCGCTCGGAATCGCACTGGCCGCAATCGGCGCAGCAAGCGCGAGAAGAACTGCGAAAGCGGCGAGGCGGTTGATCATGGTTCGGATTTCCCATCCAGCGCGGCGCGCGTGCACCCCTGCGTTTTTCTCAATACGACGCAAGAGCGGTTTCGCCCCCCTGAAGATCCGCTGAAAGGTAATCGCAGCGATGTATCGCCGCGCGGCCGTGAACGGCCGCGACTACAGACGCGGTAGGCCGAACGTGCCGTCGAGGATCGCATCGGCCCACGCCCGCGCTTCATCCGCCCATGGACGCCGCTGGGGAAGGTCGATGAAGCTCAGCCCTTCGCGGCGCTGCTGGTACCAGGCAGCCAAGATAAAGAGCTGGTCGATTTCTTCCTGGCGAGCGAACGATCGCGGCGTCTGCTCCGGGTGATACTTGTCGGCCAGCATTTCGGCGAGCGCTTGGCGGGCCTCGCCACGCTGCGGCAATCGCCGGGGAAGCGGACGCTGCGCGATGAGGCGGCCGCCGCAGAACAGGAATGCGAGTTCGGTCGACGGGTCCGCGCTCGGCGCAAGCACCAAGACGTTCAATCCAGTCGCGAATTCGAGGGCGGCGTGTCGTGCGCGCAAGCGCCGCAACCGGTCGAGCCGCCGGTATTCGCGCTCGGCGACCTCGACTTTCAAGCGCGCGACCGCTTCGTCTCGCCGCCGCGCGAGCGCGAGCAGCACCTCGTCTGCGCCGCCTTGCAAGAACGCGACGGCTTCATCCAGCTGCGCCTCGTGCTGCTCCGGCGGCATGCGCTGCACGCCGTCATTTGGATCGTCGCAGCCGCGCAGATCGAGCGCATCCTGCAGCGCCGCCACCGCGGCGCGCGCGGCAGCCACGCTCCGGTAGGGTCCATAGTAGTGACCCCCGTCTTCGACGAGTCGAGTGGTGGTCACGAGCCGGCCATACGGGCCGACCTCGGCTTTGATGAAGGCGAATTCGCGGAAATTCCGGAGCCGATCGTTGAACTGCGGGTCGTACGCCCGCACCAGTTCGGCCTCGAGCAGCAGCGCTTCGAATTCCGACCCGGTCGTCAAGACGTCGAAGGACGCCACCACCGCTCGCAGCGCGCTGACCTTTGCGCCGACCGGCTTGCCCGCGGTGGCGTAGGCGCGCAGCCGTTGGCGCAGGTTGCGCGACTTGCCGACGTAGACCACGTCATCGCCGGCATCCTTGAGGAGGTAGACGCCCGGCTTGGTCGGCACCGCGTGCAGTTCGTCGATCAGGATCGACGTCCAGACCGGCAGCTGCTTGACGTCGCCGAACGCGCGTGCGCGACCGCCGCGCCGCCGGACCGCACTGCGGCGCCGCAGGTACTCTTGAAGGGCGCCAAACGTATACACACCCGCATCCTCGAGTTTTCGGATGCAATGCACGAGCAGTTCCGCGGTCGCAGCCGCATCCGCCAGCGCGCGGTGATGCCGCTCGACGTCGATGCCGAGTTCGTGCGTCAGGGTACCGAGCTTGTAGTTGGCGACTTCCGCGATGGTGCGGCGCGCCAGCACCAGCGTGTCCAACAGAGGGTTGCGCAAGCCCACGAAGCCGTGGCGCCGCAACTCGAAGTCGATGAACGCGGCGTCGAAACGGACGTTGTGCCCGACGACGATCGACTCGCCGATGAAATCGACCACCCCGGGCAGCAGGCTTCCGATCGGCGGCGCGTCCTCGACCATCCCGTCGGTGATGCCGGTCAGCTGCGTGATGAAAGGCGGAATCGGCTGGAGCGGGTTGACGAACGAACGCCAACGGCTGTGGATGCGCCCGTCGCAGACCTTGACGAGCGCGATTTCGGTCAAGCCGTCGCTGCCCGCGACGCTGCCCGTCGTCTCGATGTCCACCACCGAAAACGGGCACGACCACAAGTCGGTCTCTTCAAGCGACAGAGGTGGCGGGCCGAGGTCGACCGCCGCCAAGGGCAAGAGGCTGGGCTCGGACATAGCTCGACCGGCCATTCTCGAACATATGTGCGATATCCCTATCGCGGAATGCGGGCCGGCGCCCCCGCGCGAACGCGGGCTGCATGCCGCAACTGCTCTTGGTCCACGGGTCTGGCTACACGCAGGACAGCTTTGCCGCCCAAACGGCGGCCTTTCCGGACGGCGACGCACTCTCGCTGCCCGGCCACCCGGAAGGAACGGCCCTGCCGTCGGTCGGCGAGCTGGCAGACTGGCTGGAACGCTACGTGCGCTGGAAACAATGCGGCCCGGCCGTCGTCGCGGGCAATTCCTTGGGCGGCGCCATCGCGATGGAGTGGGCGCTGCGCTACCCGGCCGACGCCGCCGGGCTGATCCTCATCGGCACCGGCGCTCGACTGCGCGTGTCCGCGCAGATCTTCGACCTCATCGACAACCACTGGCCGGATTCCATCGCGACGCTCGCCGACTTCGCGGTCGGCCCCCGCGACGGCGCCGAGCTCCGCGAGCGCGTGGTTTCCTGGCACCGCGTCGTGGGCCAGTCATCGACCAAGACCGACTACTGCGCCTGCGACCGGTTCGACGTCATGGACCGCCTCCACGACATCGGCGCGCCGACATTGATCGTGGTCGGCGCCGAAGATAAACTGACGCCCGTCAAGTTTTCTCGGTTCCTGCACGAGAAGCTGGCGGCGAGCGAGCTTTTGGAGGTCGAGGGCGCAGGCCACGTGGTGATGGCCGAGCGGCCGGACGTCGTCAACCCCGCGATCGCGAATTTCCTGCGCAACTTGTAGCGGTCGGCTTTAGCCGACCGCTCCAATGGCATTTGGTCAGTCGATGATCTCGACCGATACCTTGTCGCCTGTTCCGACCGTCGCGGCCTTCACCACGGTCCGAATCGCCTGAACGATGCGGCCCTGCCGTCCGATCACTTTGCCGCGATCGTCTTCGGCCACTTTGAGCAGCAGCACCGGCCCGCGGTCGTCTTCGGCGGCTCCGATCGAGATCTGATCCGGTTCGTCGACGATCCGCTCCACGATGTACTTCAGCACCGCGGCCGCGCGCCCGACGCCGTCTTCTCGCACGTTGCCCTCCGCCTCGCTGCGTGGGGCCCCGTTCTCGTCGTCGTCCTCGAATTCGTCGGGCTCGGGTTCGGCTTCCGCCGTCTCATCCTCGCCCGCGTCCTCGTCGGCATCCTCGTCTTCGTCGAGGTCCTCGTCGTCTTCGAAGTCGATCCCGGGCGAGCTTGGACCCGGCTCGTCATCGTCGGCGCCGTCGCGCGAGGCGAACCGATCGTCATCATTCATCGTCATCGTTCATCACCTTCTCTTAGGAGCTTGCCGCTTTACGCTTACGCGCCTCGCGCGGTTTGCGCAGCTTGACCTTCGCGCTGTCGTACAAGCCGCGCGCCGCCAGCAGGCGCGCGACCGACAGCGTGGGCAGCGCGCCATGTTTGAGCCAGCGAGCGATCTTCTCGTCGTCGAGCACGAGCTCGGCCGGCGTCCGGCGCGGATTGTAGTGCCCGACGATTTCGAGAAACCGTCCGTCGCGCGGCGATCGCGAATCCGCGACGATCAATCGGTAGGACGGTTGCTTCTTCGCGCCCGTGCGGCGCAATCGGATGTGAACTGCCAACGCTGACTCCTTCTTCGTTACGGGATGGGGATGCGCGGCAATCCGCGCATGCGGCCGAGGGATCTCATCAGTTTTTTCGATTCGTTGAATTGCTTCACCAGGCGATTGACGTCTTGCACCTGCGTGCCGCTGCCGGTCGCGATCCGTTTGCGCCGGCTGCCGTTGAGCACGTCGGGATTCGCGCGTTCCTGCGGCGTCATCGAGCAGATGATGGCCTCGACGCGCGCCAGGTCCTTCTCCTCGATGCGCTGACCGGCGGCGAGCTTGCGCATGCCGGGGATCATCTTCATGAGCTCGCCGAGCGTGCCCATGCGCCGGATCTGGCGCATCTGGTCCAGGAAATCTTGCAGACCAAAGTCCTGCCGCCGGATCTTGCGCGCCAGCGTCTTGGCTTGGTCCTCGTCGTAGAGTTTTTGCGATTTCTCGATCAGCGTGAGCACGTCGCCCATGCCAAGAATGCGCGACGCCAGCCGATCGGGATGGAAGGGCTCGAGCGCGCTGACCTTTTCGCCCACGCCGATGAATTTCACCGGTTTGCCGGTCACCGCGCGGATCGAGAGCGCCGCGCCGCCGCGGCTGTCGCCGTCCAGTTTGGTCAGCGCCATGCCGGTGAGGTCAAGGCGACGATCGAACTCCGTCGCCACGTTCACTGCCTCCTGACCCGTCATGGCGTCCACGACGAGCAACGTCTCGAGCGGAGCGACGGCCGCCTTGATGCGCTCGAGCTCGAGCATGAGCGGCTCGTCGATCTGAAGACGGCCCGCCGTGTCCAAGATCACCGCGCCGTAGCCAACAGCGCGTGCCTCGGCCATCGCCGCGCGCGCGATGGCCTCCGGCTGTTGTAGCGGTCGATCTTGTGGGGAGGTCCAAACGGGGACCGCGATCTGCGCGCCGAGCACCTGCAGTTGCTCGATCGCCGCCGGCCGATAGACGTCGCACGCCACCAGCAGCGGCCGGCGGCCCTGCTCTTTCCAGTGCAGCGCGAGCTTCGCGGCGAGCGTCGTCTTGCCGCTGCCCTGCAGGCCCACCAGCATGATGGCGGTCGGGCCGCTCGGAGCGAAGCGCACCGGGGCGAGGCGCCCGCCCATGAGCTCCATCAACCCGTCGTGGACGATCTTGATGACCGCCTGGGCGGGCGTCAGCGATTCGGTGACTTCCGCGCCGACGGCTCGCTCGCGGATGGACGCGATGAAGTCCTCGGCGACCTTGAGGTTCACGTCGGCTTCGAGCAGCGCGACGCGAACCTCTCGAAGGACCTCCGAGACGTCGCTTTCCGTCAGTTTACCGCGAGAGCGTAGTCGTTGAAAGATCGCCGCGAGGCGATCGCTGAGCGTTGCGAACACGACGAACTGCTAGCGCGGGTGCGAGAGCGTGGCGGGGCCGCGCGGAATGGTCACGCTTTTTCGCTGACCTCCTCGACGTAGCGGACGGCATCGCCGACCGTCTTGATTTTTTCGGCTTCCTCGTCGGGAATGTCGAGGTTGAATTCGGTCTCCAGCGCCATGACAAGCTCGACGAGGTCCAGCGAATCCGCGCCCAAATCGTCGGTGATGGAAGCATCGAGCGTGACTTCGTTCTCGTCCACGCCGAGCTGCTCGACGATCACCTTCTTCACCTTATCGAAAACTGACATTTAGGCGTCGAAACCTCCTACATGTGCAGGCCGCCGTCGACGGCCAGGGTTTGGCCCGTGATGTATCCGCTCGCGTCGCCGGCCAAGAAGAGCACGACGCGCGCGACTTCCTCGGGCGCGCCGAACCGCCGAAGCGGCACGCGCCGGAGATATTCGTCTTTCGTGGCTGCCGGCAGCACCTCCGTGATCTCCGTCTCGATGAACCCCGGCGCGATGGCGTTGACCCGGATGTTGCGCGATCCGAATTCGAGGGCCAGCGATTTCGTCAGCCCGATGACCCCGGCTTTGGCGGCCACGTAGGCGCTTTGGCCCGCATTGCCCGTGAGCGCGACCACGGACGACACGTTGATGATCGAGCCGCTCTTCTGACTCAACATCACCTTTCCCGCCGCGGCGGAGGTGTAAAACATGCTTTTAAGATTCACGTTGAGCGCCTCGTCAAACGCATCCCATTTCATGCGCACGATGAGAGTATCGTAGGGTCGGCCCGCGTTGTTGACGAGGATGTCGAGCCGCCCCATATTCTGCGCAGCGGCTTCGATGAGACTCTTCGCCTGCTCCTGAACCGACACGTCCGCCGGGTGCAGGTGCGCGGTTCCGCCGTGGGCCGCAACCTCCTGCCGAACCGCTTCGAGCGGCTCGCGCCGTCGGCCGGCGAGCGTCACGACCGCTCCCGCGCGCGCCAATGCGAGCGCGACCGCCTTGCCGATTCCGGAGCCCGCTCCTGTCACGACGGCGGTCTTGCCCCGCAGAGCTTCGGATTCGATCACGACGTCGTCGCGGTCGGCATCGCCTCGGCCGAATGTTTCACGAGAAGCTTGAGTTTCGCGACGCTCGCCGCATCCGCGACGTGCACGCAGCGCTCCGCAACCACGTCGGGCAATCGGCGCAGCATCGGAGCCAGCACCGCGGTCGCGCCGCACTCCACGATGTAGTCGGGCGTGCGCGCCGCGAGCGCGACGGCCGTCTCGTGCCAGCGCACGCGCGACACGAGACTTGCGATCAGGCAGCGCCGAATGTGCTCGATGCTTTCGTAGGCTGCGACGTCGACGTTGCTGATGACGGTGAACGCCGGCATCTGGATGCTGGCGGACTCGATGGCCGATGAGAAGCGCTCGACCGCCGGTTCCATGAGCGCGCTGTGCCAAGCACCGGACACGTTGAGCAAGACGACGCGTTTCGCGCCGGCGGCCTTCGCCAGTTCGGCGGCGGCCTCCACCGCGGCGGTGTCTCCCGATACCACGATCTGCAGCGGCGCGTTGAGATTGGCGAGGTCGACGCGCGCGGACGTCGCGCGCCGCGCTTGCGCGCACAGCGCCTCGAGTTTCTCGCTATCGAAGCCGATGATCGCGGCCATCGCGCCGGGAGCAACGTCGGATGCGGCGCCCATCGCGAGTCCGCGCTCGTTCACGAGCCGAACGGCGTCGTCGAACGTAAGGGCGCCCGCGATGGTCAGCGAGCAGTATTCGCCAAACGAGTGGCCGGCCGAAACGATGGGCCGCAGCCCGATGGTCTCGACCGCGCGATAGATCGCGACGTTGGTGGCGAAGATGGCCGGCTGGCTGACGCGCGTCTCTCGCAGCGCTTCTTCCGGACCGTTCTTGCAGAGTTCGAGAAGATCGTAGCCCACGACGGCGGACGCCCGGTCGAAACACTCCCGCGACGCCGGAAACGCCGCCGCGACGTCCACGCCCATTCCGACGGTCTGGGAGCCCTGACCCGGAAAGACGATGCCGAGCGTGGCCATGTTTAGGTGATCGCCTTGACCGTCGCCCAGTCCGCGGGAACGCGGCCGACCGTCGCGCCGGTCCAGCGCCACACGACGGCGCCCCACGACAAACCCCCGCCGAACGCGACGAAGACCACCACGTCATCGGTCTTGAGGCGGTGTTCGTTGACGGCGTCGGCTAGCGCGAGCGGAATGGATGCCGAAGACGTGTTGCCGTACTCGGCGATGTTGCAGATGCATTTGTCGTCGGGCAGCTTGAGCATTTTCACCGTCGCGTCCACGATGCGCTGATTCGCCTGATGCGGGATCAGCAGATCCACGTCGTGCGGCCCGAGCCCGGCGTGCTTGAGCGCGGCCTTGGTGGAATTCGCCATCTGCGTGACCGCGAATTTGAAAACCGCCTTGCCTTCCATGTGGATGAAGCCCGCGCGGCGATTCTCGGCCTTGCCGTTCGCGGAGAACGGCAGCCGGCTGCCGCCGCCGGGCAAGTAGAGCATAGACGGGTCCGAGCCTTCCGCGCCCAGGTCGGCGCCGAGAAAGCAATCTCGGGCTGAGCGTTCGAGCAGCACGGCGCCCGCGCCGTCGCCGAAGAGCACGCAGGTGCTTCGATCGGTGTAGTCGACCAGCTTCGACAGCGTCTCCGCGCCGATGAGAAGAACGCTCTTGAAGACGCCGCTGCGGATGAGCGATGCGGCGGTCGTCAGGCCGTAGACGAATCCCGAACAGGCGATGGAAATGTCAAACGCGGGCGTGCCGTCCATGCCCAGCCGCGATGCCACGAGGCATGCCGTGGCGGGAAAGAGATGATCGGGCGTGGCCGTCGCGACGATGATGCAGCCGACGTCCTTCGGCGTGCGCCCGGCCGCGTCGAGCGCTGCAAGCGCGGCCGGCACCGCCATGTCGGACGTCGCCTCGTGCGGCGCCGCGATATGCCGGCGTTTCATGCCCGTGCGCTGGACGATCCATTCGTCGGACGTATCGACGAGCTTTTCGAAATCCGCGTTCGTGAGGATGCCCGGCGGCGCATACGCGCCGACGCCGGTGATCGCCACGCCGAAATTCATCCGCTATTTCGCCGGCGCTTCGACGTCGATGGCGATGGCCGGACGGCCGTTATAGTAGCCGCAATTCAGACACGCATGATGCGGCCGGCGCGGCTTGTGGCATTGCGGGCACGTTGAAATCGCAGGTGCCTTCATCTTCCAGACCGCCTTGCGCATGCGGCGCGCGGATTTGCTGCGTCTCTGTTTCGGGTTTGCCACGTATCCTCGCTTCTGTTACGCTTCGGGTTCTAGGTCGACCAGAGTCGACCTCTACCATCGGTCGGCTAAAGCCGACCGCTCCAAGTCGCACGGCGTTACGTACACGTACAGCGCTCGAGGTTGCGATTCGCGCCGCACGCGGCGCAAATGCCCAAACACGCCTCGCCGCAGATCGCCGCCATCGGCTCGTCGACTTCGAGCAGCTCGCCGACGAGCGCATCCAGGTCGATGACGCGATCGACGAGCGGGGATAAATCCGCCGTCAACGCGTCCGCTGCGGAAACGTCCTCCGAAAACGGCTCCGCAATCTCCACGCGCACGCCGCGCGCGAACGGTTCGAGGCAGCGCACGCACGTCTCGGCCTCGACGCCGACGGCCGATCCCTCGACGTACACGCCTCGCGAGATCTTCGTGATCTTTGCCGTTACCCGCACGCCATTCGGGTAGCGCTCGCGCAGCTCGACGCGTAAGGGTAGCTGCTCGTCCACTTCGATCGCCTCGACGTCGCGACCGAAGAGTCGTTCAACGGATACTTTCACAGGGGCTCGCACAAGCGAAAGCCCGTCACTCGTTCGACGGGCCGATTGGGCACAAAGTCGAGCAACCTCGACCTCTACATTATATAAGGTGATTTCGAGCGGTGTCAAATGGCCCTCGGGGCGGGACGTCAGAGGACTTCGAGGGCCTTTAAAGCCGCGGCGAAGCTCGTCACCGGCACGATCTTCACTCCCGCGACGCGACGCACATCGCGCGAGTTTGCCGCGGGCAGCACGAACACGCTCGCTCCTTCGCGTTCGGCGGCCTGCAGTTTCTCGCGCGCGCCTTCGATGGCACCCACCGTGCCGTCGAAGTTCAAGACGCCGGTTCCGGCGATCTTCGCACCGCCGGCGAAGACCGTGCCGGTGAGCGTGCGATAGATTTGCAGCGCGAACATCAGACCGGCGGACGAACCGTTGATCCGCGGAACGTCGAACGAGACGCGAATGGGCACGTCGACCGAGTCGGTTCGCGTCTCGACCACGATGCCGAAGCGCGCGCGTCCGCCGAGCCGCGCGGTTCGACAGGTCAGAGCAACGTCGCGTGCCGCGCGGCCTCGCTCCACGACGAGGTGGAATAGCGTGCCCGGGGGCTGGCTGCGCGTGACGCGCACGATGTCATCCGGATGCTCTGGTGGCCTGCCGTCGATTTTCACGATCGCGTCCCCGACGTCGAAGCACCGCGCGCCCGGCGAACGCGCGGCCGTGCGGATGACGACGAATGCATAACGGGCGCGGACCGGATATCCGGCAGCGCGCTCGGCCACGACCTGCGCCGTGAGCTGGCTCTCGCGCATGGCATCGACGAGGCGCCGATTCACTGAACGATCGCTTTCGTTGGGCGCGGCGACGAAGGAGCGCGGCACGATTTCGAATCCCGGCAGCGCGCGCGCGGCGAGATAGTACGCCGGTCGACCGGGGAACAGCCGCACGTCGGTGAGATACAGCGTTCCTGCCGGCGGCGTGTGCTTCGGCACCGCGATGACGCGGTTGAGGTCGACCGCATCGCCAGGGCCGAAGATGAAGAACGGGATGGGAATCAAGAATAGCGGCGCGGCGATCGCCGCGAGGACGACCGCGGTCAGCGCGGCCGTGCGCATCCAGCGGCCGCGCCGAGCTGTCACGATCGGGGCTGCGGACTACCGGCGCTCGCGCTGGTGCGGGCTGCCGTTTCCGGACGCCATGCCCGAAGCGAGCGTCTGGCGTCCTTTCTGGACCGCCGCGAGCGCGCTTCCGAGGCTGGCATCGAGCGCTGAGAGCACGTCGTCCGCATATTCATCCGCGCCACGCTGGATCTCGCGGGCGCGTTCTTGCGCTTCGATGATCACGCGCTCGGCTTGCGCCTGCGCGTCGCGCACGACCTCGGCCTCGTTCAGCAGATGCGACTTGACGGACGAGGCTTCGTCGACGATCTGCTGCGCTTGCGATTTGGCCTCTTGGAGCAGCTTGTCTTTTTCACGGGTCACCGCTTTCGCGCGGCTCACCTCTTCGGGCAGGCTGGCTCGAAGCTTTTCGACGAGATCCAGCACGCGATCGTAGTTGATGACGCGGCCGCCGAAAGGCAGCCACACGCCGGATTTGACGGTGGCTTCCAGTTTATCGATGACGCGATAGACGCTCATGTCAGATTCCTCTTTCGCGCGGCGCTTGGGGTTCTTCGCCTTCGCATGCGCCGCAGCACCGGCAACGGCACAAATTCGGAGACGTCGCCGCCCAGCGCGAACACTTCTTTGACCGACGACGATGAGATGTAGGCGAACTCAAGGCTTGCCGGCAGAAAGACGGTTTCGACGCCGTCCTTCAACTTTCTGTTCAAGATCGACATGGAAAATTCGTGTTCGAAATCCGAAACGATGCGCAGCCCCTTGACGATCAGCCCGGCGCCGACGCGGCGAAGATAGTCGGCAAGCAAGCCCTCGAACAGGTCGACCTCGACGCCCGGGAGGTCGTGGCACGACTCGCGCAGCATCGCCACCCGCTCGGACAGGTCGAACATCGGAAGCTTATTCGGGTTGGCGACCACCGCGACGACTAGCCGAGGAAAGAGGCGCGCCGCGCGCCGGATGATGTCGAGGTGGCCGTTGGTGACGGGATCGAAGCTTCCCGGATACGCGACGAGCCCCGCCCGTTTGCCGTTTCTCACTTGCGCGCCCGGCCGCGCGGCTTTGCCGCGCCGACCTTCTGCGGTCGTGCCGCCGCGGCGAGCGTTTCCGCTTCTTCAAGCGCTTCATCATCGTCGCTCGGACGATCGCGTCGCGCTGCCGACCGCCGGTGCGCCATCGCGAACGTCAATGCGGAATCGCCGTACTTCGCGAATTTCACGGCTTGCAAAGACGTCGGCAGCGCCACCGCATCGTCGGCTGCGTGCTCGACGACCACGATCGCATCGGGCGCGAGCAGGCTGCGCTGCATGAGCAGCTTGAGTTCTTCGGCAGCTCCCCGCCGATACGGCGGATCCATGATCACGATGTCAAACGTGCCGCGCAGCGTGCGCAAGGCGCGCGCGGCGCGCATCGGCATGATGCGGAAGCGTTCGGTGTCGCCGATCACCCGCACGGCGTTGCGGCGGATGGCCATGACCGCGGACGCGTCGTCTTCGACGAACACCACGGAGCCGGCGCCGCGCGACATCGCCTCGAAACCGAGCGAGCCGGAGCCGGCGAAGACGTCGAGTACGCGCGCTCCGTCCACGCGCTCGCCGAGGATGTCATAGAGCGCCTCGCGCACCTTGGCTCCCGTCGGCCGCGTTTTTTTGCCCTTCGGCGCGACGAGCGTCTGCCTGGCGCGGGCGCCTCCAGAGAGCCGCATGCCGCAAGACTTGGATGATTGTCGCGGCCGACCTTGCCCGGTCAGGACGAGAATCGAAGCGCCGCTTGCCGCGCTTGGCTTTCGAGGAATGCGGCGAGGCGCGCATGCTGCGGACGCCGCAATCCGGGATCCTCGGCGACGAGCGCTTCCGCATCTTTTTTGGCTTCGACGAAAACCGGGTAGTCGTGGATCAGATGCGCGAGGCGCAGCTCCTCGCCGCCGTGCTGCCGCGTTCCTGCGAGCTCGCCGGCGCCCCGCAGCTCCATATCTTTTTCCGCCACGACGAAGCCGTCGTTCGTCTGCGCGAGCACGCCGAGGCGGCGCGATTCTTCGGCCGCCGGATCCGACGCCACCAAGATGCAGAACGACGAGGCGGCGCCTCGGCCGACGCGGCCCCGCAGCTGGTGGAGCTGCGAGAGCCCGAAACGCTCCGCGTCGAGGACGATCATGATGGCGGCGTTTGGGATATCCACCCCGACTTCGACGACGGTCGTGGCGATGAGCGCCTGCACGTAGCCGTCGGCGAACAGGCGCATGATCTGATCTTTTTCCTGGACGCTCATGCGGCCGTGCAGCAATCCGACGCGCAAGCCCTTGAGGTCGTGCGCGCGCAGCTCTTCCGCTTGTTTCACTGCCGTGTGCATGGCGCGCTCCGATTCGTCGATCGCCGGGCAAACGACGTAGGCCTGCAAGCCGGCGGCGATCTTCTCGCGCGCGAATTGGAAGATCTTCGGTTTGGCGTCGAGGGCGCGCACGAACGTCTTCACCGGCCTGCGGCCGGGCGGCAGCTCGTCGATGATCGACACGTCGAGATCCGCGTACATGGTCTGAGCGAGCGTTCGCGGGATCGGCGTGGCCGTCATCACGAGCGTGTGCGGCGTATGCCCGCGCGCCTTGGCGCGAAGCGCGGCGCGCTGCAGAACGCCGAAACGATGTTGTTCGTCGATCACGACCAGCCCGAGGTTCGCGAATGCCACGTCCTCGGTGAGCAGCGCATGCGTTCCCACGACGAGGTCGATGTCGCCGCGCGCCAGCTGATCGACGATGTCGTTGCGCGTCGAGCGTCTGAGGCTGCCGATGAGCAACGCCGCTCGCGCGCCCGTGGCTTGCAGCTGGGCCTCGAGTTTGTGGAATTGCTGAACCGCCAGGATCTCCGTCGGAGCCATGAACGCCGCTTGCGCTCCGGCCTGCTTGGCGAGGGCAAGCGCGGCCGCCGCAACCGCGGTCTTGCCGCAGCCGACGTCACCCTGCAGCAGGCGATTCATGGGAGCCGGGCTGGCCATGTCGGCGACGATTTCGCCGATGACGCGGCGCTGGGCGTGGGTGAGCGCGAACGGCAGCGTCGCCTCGAACGAGGCCTCAAATGCGGCCCGGGCCGCCGGCCCTGCGACGCGCGAGAAATCGGGCGCGGCATCCGACCGGCGCGCGGCGCGCCGCAACGCGGCGGCCGCAGCGAGCAGGAAGAATTCCTCGTAGACGAGGCGCCGCCGGGCTTCGGCGGCGTCCTCGAGCGATGTCGGCATGTGGATCGCCCGCAGCGCCCAGCGAGCATCGGCGAAGCGCCGCTGCGCGTTGATCGCCGGCGGCAGCGGATCGAGCTCGGCAATCGAGACTGGATCGTCCAGCACGGCCACGAGCGCTCGACGGACGAGCGCGGCGATGCGGCGGCTTGGCAGCGAGGCGGTTTGCGCGTACACGGGCACGAGCTCGCCGCGAAACGCTTCGTCGGCGCCGAGCACGCGGTGTCGCGCCACCGAGAGCTGCGCTCCCGCCAGCGTGCGCTCCGGCCGGCCGCGCAAGAACACGCGCATGCCGGCGCGCAGTTGCCCGCCGAGATACGGGCGTCCGAACCAGACCGCGGTCACTTCTCCCGTGCCGTCTTCGACGATCGCCGTCGACTTTGCGCGGACTCGCCCGCGCAGACGCACGTGTTTGAACTGCCGGATGGTGCCGATGACGTTGAGCTCGGCGGACAGCCCGTCGCCCGCCGACAGCTTTGGGGCCTGGAGATCGGAGATCGGCGAGATCGCTCGCAAATCTTCGTACCGAAACGGATAGTGACGGATCAGATCGCGGATCGTTTGGATGCCGAGGCGCTCGAGTTGTTCGACGACCTGCGCGCCGACGCCAGGTAACGTCGCGACCGGCTGGACGAGCAGCGCGGGTTCGGCTTTTGGGTCGTGCATGTGCCTCGGTCGATCGAGGTCGACCGCGAGAACCTCCGAGGGTGTGGAGGCGACAGCCGGAGTCGAACCGGCGATCGGGGTTTTGCAGACCCCTGCCTTACCACTTGGCTATGTCGCCCCGCGACGCGCCTAGTTCGTCACGTTCCAGCGAGCCACCCTTGCTCGTTTGTCCGTCTTCGTCCGACCAATTTCACTTCCGGACGCGCTTGGCTCGGTTCACCGCCGAAGCCAAGCTTTGCTGCGAGCGCATCATCGCGCGCCACGGATCGCCGCCGGCGCGCAACAGGGCGGGGACGTTCTCGATCGTCCAGCGGTGCAGCGCGCGTTCCGCCTTGACGCCGGAGTTTTTCGCCCAACCTTCCACGATCTTCCAGGGAATCGGCATCGAGACGGGTGCGCCTGGGCGCGCGCGCACCACGAATGGCGGCACGATGGTCTTGCCGCGCCCGATCTGCACCCAATCGATGTAGACGCGACCACGCTTGCGCTTGGCGGTCATGCGCTCGAGCGTCACGTCGTTCGGCTGCTCTGCGGCGATCGCGCGCGCCACCAGCTCGCAGAAATCTCGCACCGACGCATATGAGTGGCCCGGACGCAGGCGCAGCATCACGTGCAGGCCGTCGCCGCCGGTCGTCTTGACCGCCGGTTTGAGCCGCAACCCCTCGAGCGAATCGCGCACGGCAAGCGCCACGCGCGCGAGCGTCTGCAGCGAGCAGCCGGTCCATGGGTCGAGATCGAACAACAAGAAATCCGGCGAGTCCGCGCTCTGGGTGCGCGAGATCCATGCGTGCAGGGTGATCGCCGCAAGATTTGCGAGATAGGCGAGCGTCGCTTCGTCGTTGCACACGACGTAGCGGATGTGGCCGCGCTCGCTTTCGGGCGACCGTTCGAGCGCGGTCGGCACCCAGTCGGGCAGTCCTTTCGGCGCGTTCTTCTCAAAAAACGACCCTTTGTCGATCCCGTTGGGGTAGCGCTGCAGCGTGAGCGGCCGGTCCTTGAGGTAGGGAACCAGCCAGCGCGCGACCGCGCGATAGTAGCCGATGAGATCGCCTTTGGTATAGCCGTCCTTCGACCACAACACTTTGTCGAGATTCGTGAAGTGGACGGTCTTGCCGCCGATGCGCTCGTCGCGCTCGTTGCCGCGGACCGTCACGCTCGTTCTCCCGAATGCGCGGGCCGCTCGCGCCCGACGTCCTTCGGTTTTTTGTCCGCCCGCAGTCCCAAGAACACCGGTTGGCGCAAGCTCCCATCCCGGGTCCATTCTCCGAATTGATTTCGGCGACGAGTTGCGGGCGCACCCAGTGCGCGCGCTCTCGAGTATTCGGCGCGCCGGCGTAGGGGCAGCGCGATGTGGCGAGCCCCGCGAGCTTCGCGCTCAGCGCGTCGAGGAGCGCCTCGTTGAAGCCGGTGCCGACTTGGCCTGCGTACTGCAGGGCTCCGGCTGCGTCATAGTAACCCAGCAGCAGCGAGCCAAAATGGGCTCGGCTGCCTCGCGGATCCGTCCAGCCGCCGATGACGAACTCTTGCTCCAAGACCGTTTTGATCTTCACCCACTCGCGCGAACGCCCCGACCGATAGGCCGAGGCGCGGCGCTTGCCGATGATGCCTTCCCATCCCAGCCGTTTCGCGCGCTCGAACATGGCGCGGCCGGCGCCGACGCGAAAGGCAGAAAATCTCACGCGCGAGCTGCGCGGCAGCGCTTTGCGAAGCAAAGCTTTGCGCTCGTCGAGCGTCAGCGAGCGCACGTCCTTGCCCTTGGCGCACAGCATGTCGAAGACTTCGAACTTCGTCGGCACGGAGCGCACGAGCGCGGATCCCGGCCGCTGCCGGTTCAGGCGCGCTTGGAGCCGCTGGAAGGACGACAGGCCTCGGTCGTCCAGCGAGATGATTTCGCCGTCGAAGACCGCCGGCAGGCCGCCAAAAACGTGCCCCAAACCGGCGAATTCGGGGAATTGACCGAGCAGATCGTGGCCGTTGCGCGAGATCATGCTCACCCGTCCGTTCTCAAGCACGGTGCACAGCGCGCGCACGCCATCCCATTTCGTCTCGAACAGCCACGCGCGGTCGTCGAACGGCTCGTCGATGAGCGTGGCGAGCATCGGGGAGCCGATCGCCGGCAGCGGCATCCGGCTAGCGCGCCGCGGCGCGCCGGCCGCTGCGCCACACCGCAACTCGTTTTTTGCCCACAAGGTCTTCGAGGCTGCGTCCGGTCTTCACCGATTCGGGGTGCGCGTCGGCGCTCCAGTGACGGTCCGCATAGTCGTCGTCCGCCTTGATGAGGAGCCAGGCGTTTTCGTCTGTGTCTCGCCCGCGCATTTTCACGAGCGCGAACTCGCCTTTCAGTTTCTTGCCGCGCAGCACGAAGGTGATCTTGCCGCGGCGGATGTCGCTTTCGGGATCGGAGCCCTCCAAGGTCCGATAGGTGCCCGCATCCCAGACGATGACCTCTCCCGCTCCGTAGTTTCCCTTTGGGATCACGCCTTCAAAAGTGCGGTAGTCGAGCGGGTGGTCTTCGACGTGCATGGCGAGCCGTTTGTCGCTCGGATCGAGCGACGGCCCTTTTGGAACCGCCCACGATTTCAGCGTGCCGCCGGCCTCAAGCCGAAAATCGTAGTGCAGCCGCGACGCGTGGTGCTTTTGGACAACGAAGCGCAGCATCCGCGGCCGGCCTTTGCGCGCCGTTCCGCGCGGCTCCGGCGTGCGGGCGAAATCGCGTTTCGCGACGTATTTCTTGAGCGCCGAACGTGGCATCCTAGTCTCTCTACCCAATTTGGTGGCGGTCGACCTGGTCGACCGATTTTCCGCGACCTTCGGTCGCGCGCTACACGAGCGCGATTTTTGCGCCTTCGGCGATGACTCCGCCTTTGATCACCTTCGCGCACAGCCCGCCGCGATGCGTGAGCGCGGTGCGCACGGCGAGCTTGCCGACCAGCTGCTCTAAGTGGTTGCACGGCTCGCACAGTTTCACGCCCTCGAGCTCGACGTCGCCGACCCGAAATCGCTTGCCCACCAAGTGGTTGAGCGCCACGCCGCGCGTGAGCAGGTTGCGGCGAGACTCGTGCGGCTGCAATTCGATCTTGTAGTCGCGCGCGAGGGCCTCGAGCGCCTCTTCTTCGATGAGCGTCACCTCGTAGTCGAGGTTCCCTCGCTTGGAAAAAGTCCCGGTTTGGGTCGCATAGCGGTCGCCGTCGAGGCCTTTGCCTTCGATGATGCGCGTCCGCTCCACGCGCCGCATCGGCGCCTGGGCGTCGGGCGACATGAAGATGGCGCGAACTTCGGATGAGGCCGGCACTGCGCAGCTTTAGATGTACGCGTCTTGCAGCTTGGCGAGACGCGGGTCAACGGCTTCGATGTTCAGCGTCGCGATCGCCGGCCGATCCTGGTCGAGCGTCAGGTCTTCGAGCGTGGGCCGGATCTCGCGATACAGGATGCCGAGCGGAATCTTACCGGGCTGCATCAGAGTGGCGAACGTTCGCGTCCGATCGTGCACATCGTAATCCGCGACCTCTTCGATGTGGTACACGTTCTCCTTGAACCACTTGTACGTGTTGATCTTGTTGAACGTCACGCACGGCGACATCACTTCGACGATCGCGAACCCCGGGTGGCGCACCGCTTCTTTGAGCATCTCGGTCATCGCCTTCGGCTCGGCCGAGAACGCGCGGGCCAGGAACGTGCCGCCGGCCGCGAGAGCGAGCGCGAGCCCGTTGATCGGCGCGTCCGGATTGCCTTGCGGATGCGGGCCGGCTTTGAAACCGAGCATGCTTGTCGGCGACGACTGCCCTTTCGTCAGTCCATACGTCTGGTTGTCCATGACGATGTACGTCATGTTCGCGTTGCGCCGCACCGCGTGCACGAAGTGTCCAGCGCCGATCGCATAGCCGTCGCCGTCGCCGCCGGCGACGATCACGGTGAGATCCTTGTTCGCGAGTTTCACGGCGGTCGCGGTCGGCAGCGCCCGGCCATGGACTCCGTGGAACGCATACGAGTGCAGATAGCCGCTGATCTTCCCGGAGCAGCCGATCCCCGAGATGAACGCGACGTCCTTCGGTTTCAACTGGAGATCGGCGCAGGCTTGTTTCAGCGACGCGAGCACGCCGAAGTCGCCGCAACCCGCGCACCACCACGACGGCGTCGCGGTGGCGAAATCTTTCGGACTCAGCTGCGTGGCCATGCGTCTCCTATTCCCCGACCGCGGTCGACCTGCGGTCGACCGAAACGGCGAGCTCCGCTCGCGCACAGCGTTCCACCGCTTCGATGATCTCGATCGGCCGGAACGGGCGCCCGTCGTACTTGCGAACCGGATGCATGTGCGGCAGCGGTCCCGTGACGTAGCGGATGAGCCGTTCCAGCTGGCCCGTGAAATTATTCTCCACCACGAAGACGTGCGCCGCACCGTTGACGAACGCCCGCACCTCGTCCTCAGGGAAAGGCCACAGCGTGCGCAGCTGCAGGAAGCGCGTGTGGATGCCTTCCTCGCGCAAGCGCGCCTGCGCTTCCGATATCGGACCGCGGTTGCTGCCGAAGGCGATGAGGCCGATCTCGGCGTCGGCGTCGCCGAGCAAGGCGGCTTTCGGCAGATCGCCGCGCGCCGACTCCAGCTTGCGCATCCGCTTTTCCATCATGCGCGCGCGGTTGCGCGCGTTTTCCGTGATCACGCCGGCGTCGTTGTGCTCGGAGCCGGGTACCAAGTGCATCCCGCCTTCGACGCCTGGTATCGTGCGCGGCGACACCCCGTCCTCGCTGAACGCGAAGCGCTTGTACGTGCCGAACTCAAGGCCGCCGTTGAGATGCAGTTTGCCGCGATCGATCGTCACCGCGCTCAGCTCGAGCCGTGGGATCGACTCCTTGCTCTGGCACAGCGCTTGCTCCGTCAAAATGAAGACCGGCAGCTGATATTTCTCCGCCAGGTTGAACGCGGCGATCGTGAGGTAGAACGATTCTTCGACCGTGCCGGGCGCGAGCACGAATTTCGGGATCTCGCCGTGGCCGGAAAAGATGATGTGATTGAGGTTGCTCTGCTCGCTCTTGGTGGGCATGCCGGTGGACGGGCCGGCCCGCGCGCATTCGACGACGACGATGGGCGTTTCGAGCACGCCCGCGAGTCCGATGCCTTCCGTCATGAGCGCCTGGCCGGGGCCCGAAGTGGCCGTCATCGAGCGCACGCCCGCGTAAGCGGCACCGATGGTCATGTTGATGGCGGCAAGCTCGTCCTCGGCCTGAGCGACCACGCCGCCGTAGGCAGGCGCGTGCTTGGCCATCCACTCCAAGATGTCGGTGGCGGGCGTGATCGGATAGCCGGCCATGAAGCGGCAGCCGGCGACGAGCGCGCCGTATCCGATGGCGTCGTTGCCCATCATGAGGAGGCGATCGACGTCAGGCCGCGCTTGCAACCCATAACCGCTCGGCCGAGTGAAATTGTCGTCGACGCACTTCTCGCCCGCCTCGATCGCGCCGATGTTTTGGCCGACGATCTTCTCGCCTTTGCGCTCGTACTGCTTGGTCACGAGCGCGCGTATCACCGCCGGGTCCATGCCGATGAGCCGGCCGAGCACCCCGAGCGAGATCGTGTTGCGGACGAGCTCGAGACCCAGCTGTTCTTTGGCGATCTTCGCGAGCGGCACTTCGTAGAAGTGCACGCCATCGCGGCGCACCGCTTCGGTGAGCTTCTCCGAGGAGTTGTCAAAGATGACGAACCCGCCGAGCCGCATCTCCTCGATATGCTTTTCGACGCACTCCAGATCGAACGCGACCATCGCGTCGACGAAATCCGCCAAGCCGTAGTGCCGCTGCGTGCCGGCGCGAATGACGTAATTCGTGTGCCCGCCGCGGATGCGCGAGGGGAAATCCTTGAACGTGTAGATCTCGAGGCCCATGCGTTTGAAAACGCCGGCGATCAAATCGCCCGTCGTCAGGCTGCCGTCCCCGGCCTGGCCGCCGAACAGGACCTCGATTGAATTGATGATCACTCGCGCGCTCGCCGCCTGTTCATCCCGTCTTAAACGAGTTCCACTAGGCGATACGGCTTCCTGCGACGCGGTTGATTCTAATGCGTGATTCACGCCACCATCGGGAATCGTCTGCTATCCTTTGCGGCAGAGGAGGCCTTCGATCGATGCGGTCCGCGGCGATTTTTTTGTTGGGTGCGTGCGCGCTCGCGTTGGCGCTGCCGGCATGCGGCGGCGGATCCGGTGTCGGGCCTGGCCCAAGCCCCATGCCGTCGTCCTCCCCCGCGGTGCTCAAGATCCAGCACGTCATCGTGATCTTTCAGGAGAACCGCACGCCGGACAATCTCTTCCACGGCCTGCCCGGCGCCGACATCGCGAACAGCGGAATGAATTCGCAGGGCCAAACCGTGACGCTCCAACCGGTCGACATCACGGCGCCGTACGACATCGATCACAGCCACACCGGGTTCAACACCGAGTATGACGGCGGAAAGATGAACGGCTGGGACCTCGTCAGGTTCAACTGCCCGAGCAAGAACTGCAACCCGTTGACGGCGTTCGGCTACGTGCCGCCCTCAGAAGTGCAGCCGTACTTCCAAATGGCCGAGGAATACACGTTTGCCGACCGCATGTTCCAGACCAATCAGGGGCCGAGCTTTCCCGCGCACCAGTTCATCATCAGCGGAACCTCGACGAACGCGCCCGGCAGCGATCTGCTCGCGTCCGAAAACCCGGCCTACACCGACAAACCGATGAGCCTCAACTGCGACGGGCCCGCGACGACGCTGGTGGCGATGATCGACCCCTCGGGCAGCGAGAGCACGAAGATGCAGCCGTGCTTCGACCACCAAACGCTGTCGGATCTGCTCGACGCGAAGGGTTTGTCGTGGCGATACTACTCCGCGAGCGTAGGCGGTTTGTGGGATGGACCCGACGCGATCTCGCACATCCGCAATGGCGGCGACTGGGTCAACGTGATCCAGCCGCAGAGCAACATCCTGACCGACATCCAGGGCGGTCGATTGGCATCGGTGTCGTGGGTGACGCCGGATGCGGCCGAATCCGATCATGCCAACTCGAACGACGGCTCGGGCCCCGCATGGGTCGCATCCATCGTGAACGCGGTCGGAACGAGCCAGTACTGGCAGAACACCGCGATCTTCATCACCTGGGACGACTGGGGCGGTTGGTTCGACCACGTGCAGCCGACGATCTACAACTCCTACGAGCTAGGATTCCGCGTGCCCCTCATCGTGGTGTCGCCGTATGCGCGGCCTGCGTACGTGTCGCACCAGCAGCACGAGTTCGGCAGCATCTTGCACTTCATCGAGGACAACTGGAATCTCGGTTCGCTGGGCTACACCGACGCGCGCGCCGACGATCTCTCCGACTGCTTCAACTTCGGCCAGACGCCGATCACGTTCCAGACGATTCAATCATCGCGCCGCGCGGCGGACTTCATCAATCAGCCGCCGTCGTACGCGCCGGTGGACGACGACTTCTAGTTCCGGCTTGTGGCGCTCGATCGGCGGCTTGTGGCGGTCGACCTTGGTCGACCGGGCGCGAACTTCGTTCACGCCCTCGGCGAGCTTCGCTCGCAAGCTACATCTTTGTAAGCGGGTTGTTGGGCGGGTCTGGCGCGGTTCATCAGCAGCACGTACGCCACGAGCCCGCCGACGATGCCGAACAGCCAGCCTCCGCTCCATAAGAAGTGCAGCGGAGGCACGACAAGGCCGAGCACAGACACTCCCCAGCCGATCAAAAGCGCGTAGACAGCGCTCATGTTGATGCCCTTCGTATACGAATAGGCGCCGCCGGGCGTATACAGCTGGACGAGATCGAGCTGCGTCGCGCGCACGAGCCAGTAGTCGGCGATGGCGATGCCGTCGAACGGACCCAAGAGCGCGCCGTACGTGCCGAGCCACGTGAAGATGTAGTGGCTGAACGCCGCGAGGACGTACCACGGCTGCATCGCGAGACTCAACACGCCGGTCATGACCGCGCCGATCGCGAAGTTGATGCGCCGCGGCCAAAGGTTCTCAAACGCGCGCGCGGGAGCCATCACGTTCGCGCCGACGTTGATGGTCACCGAGGAGAGCACCACGATCAACCCAGCGAGCACGATGACCGCCGCCGGGAATTTCAAGATCAGTTCGACCGGATTCCACAGCGCCTTTCCATAGAGCGCGACGGTGGCGGACGTCACCGCGATGCCGAGGAACGAAAAGAACGCCATGGTGAGCGGCATCGAGAGCGCTTGCCCGAGCATTTGCCCGCGCTGCGACTTGGCGTAGCGCGTGTAGTCGGGGATGTTCAGCGCCAGCGTCGCCCAAAAGGCGATGACGCCGACGACCGACGGATAGAACACCGCCCAGAAGGCGGCTCCGTGGATCTGCGCGGGAGTGGCCAGCATGGGGCCGAAGCCGCCCGCTCGCACGAGCGCCCAGATGAAAAGTGCGATCGCGGCTGCGGCGAGCGTCGGCGCCGCGATCACCGCCAAGCGCCCGATCGCTTGCGGCCCGCGCATCGCGATGGCCACGTTGATGGCCCAAAAGATCGCGAAGGCGAGCGGCAAATGCACGCCGATGGCGCTCCAGCCCGGCGCGACGCGCCCCAAGATCGCATCCACCGCTTGGCCGCCGAACCAGGCGTTGATGCCAAACCAGCCGGCGGCGATGATCGCGCGCGCGAGCGACGGGATGTGGGCGCCCTTCGTCCCAAACCACAACCGCGCGAAGACCGGATACGGTATGCCGTACTTCGTGCCCGCGTGCGACACGAGGAGAATCGGCACGAGCACGATGCAGTTGCCGGCAAGAATGGTGAGCACGGACTCCCACCAGTTCATGCCGAGCGCGATCATGCCGCTGGCGAGCGAATACGTCGGCAGGCACAGGCACATGCCGATCCACAGCGAGGCATACTTCAGGCTCGGCCACGAGTGCTCGGCCAGCGTGCAGGGTCGCAGGTCCTCGTTCCAGAGCGCGCGCTCGCCGCTGAGCCTCGCGATGGCGGCGTCGCCGAGCACGACGACATCGCCGACGCGGAGCTGGTCGGCGTCGGCCACTAGATCTTGACCATGTCTTCGTATGTCTCGGGCCTGCGGTCGCGGAAGAACTGCCAGGTGTTCCGCACTTCCGTGATCGTGTCTCGATCCATCTCCCCGATCACGACTTCATCTTTGTCGCGGCTGCCAACCGCCAGGATCTGACCGCGCGGATCGGCGAGATACGCCTGCCCGTAGAACTCGCCCATGTTCCACGGCTTCTCCCAACCCACGCGGTTGATAGCGCCGACATAGTAGCCGTTCGCGACCGCGTGCGCCGGCTGTTCGAGCTTCCACAGATACTCCGACAGCCCGGCCACCGTAGCCGATGGGTTGAAGACGATCTCGGCGCCGTGCAGGCCGAGCACGCGCGCGCCTTCGGGGAAGTGGCGGTCGTAACAGATGTAGACGCCGACTTTGGCAAACGCGGTGTCGAACACCGGAAAGCCGAGGTTGCCCGGCCGGAAATAATATTTCTCCCAGAAGCCGCAACCGGGCGGCCCGGCGGCGACTTGCGGCAAGTGATGCTTGCGGTACTTCCCGACATACCGGCCGTCGGCGTCGATCACCGCGGCGGTGTTGTAGTAGAGACCGGAAAATTCTTCCTCATACAGCGGCACGACCAGCGCCACGCCGAGCTCTTTCGCGAGATCCTGCATGAGCTTGGTCGTCGGGCCCTCCGGAACACGCTCCGTCGCGGCATACCATTTCGGGTTCTGCTCCGTGCAGAAATACGGTCCGTAAAACAACTCCTGCAAGCACACGATCTGCGCGCCCTTCGCCCGCGCGTCGCGGATGAGCTTGACGTGCTTGTCGATCGCCTTCTTCTTGTGCTCTTCGACGGGCGCGCTGCCGTCGACGTCGTGGTGCGCCTGAACGAGGCCGATCTTCACTTTGGAATCCACGCGTGTCCCTCCGCTGCCGGTCTTAGAGTTGCACGGGAAAGAACGGATCGCATTTCTGGAACTTACCCGCGCCCGCCGACCCGGTGAACGTGCCATCGTCGGCGATTTTCTTGCCGCGCGAAAAAACAAAGCGCGGCCGGCCTTTCACCTTCAAGCCCTCGAAGATGTTGTTGTCCACGTTCATGTGGTGCGACTTCGCGGAGATGGTGCGCTCGGCGTTCGGGTCCCACACGAGGATGTCCGCGTCGCTGCCCACCGCGATCGCGCCCTTGCGCGGGAACAACCCGAACAGTTTAGCCGGATTCGTCGAGGTGACGGCGACGAACGTGTTGAGTCCCAGCACGCCGGAATTGACGCCGATCTGATACAGCACCGCTAGCCGGTCCTCGATCGTGGGCGCGCCGTTCGGGATCTTCGAAAAATCGTCTTTGCCGAGCTCCTTCTGCCCTTTGTGGTTGAACGAGCACTGGTCGGATCCGAACGCTTGCAGCTCGAGGTTCTTGAGCTTCTTGAGCAGGACGCTTTGATTCCATTTGTCGCGCAGCGGCGGCGACATCACGTAGTTCGCGCCCGCAAAATCCGGCCGCTCGTAGTCGGTCGCGTCGCACACGAGATACTGCGGACACGTTTCGCCGTAGATCGGCAGGCCGCGCTTGCGTCCGTCGCTGATCGCGTCGGCCGCCATCGCGCTCGACACGTGCACGACGTAGAGCGGCGCGCCCGCCATCTCCGCGAGCCGGATGCCGCGGCTCGTGGCCTCACCCTCCGCCTCCACCGGCCGCGTGAGCGCGTGATACTTAGGTTCTTTGAGGCCCTTCGCGCGCGCCTCCGCGACCATGACCTCGATGACGTCGCCATTCTCCGCGTGCAGCTGCACGAGGCCGCCGGCCTTGGCGGCGGCCTTCAGCGTCTTGAAAATCGTCTCGTCGTCGACTTGCAGCACGCCTTTGTACGCCATGAAGACCTTGAACGAGTTCACGCCTTCCTTTTCGATGAGCTCGGGGATCTCGTTCATGGTCTCGTCGCGACCGTCGGCGATGGTGAGGTGGAACGCGTAGTCGATGGCCGCTTTGCCCTTGGCCTTGTCGTGCCAGCGGCGCAGCGCGTTGTGCAAGCTGTCGCCGCGCTGGTGCAGCGCGAAGTCGACGACGGTCGTCGTGCCTCCCAGCGCCGCCGCGACGGTGCCCGAAGCGAAGTCATCGGCGGTCACCGTGCCTCCGAACGGCATGTCGAGATGGGTGTGCGGGTCGATGCCGCCGGGAAACACGTAGCAGTTCGACGCGTCCACCACGTCGTGGCCGGAGTCCGCCACGCGCTTGGCGAGCTGCGAGATCAGCTCGCCTTCGATGAGAATGTCGGCGTGATTGACGTCGGTGGCCGTGACCACCGTGCCGCCGCGGATCAGGGTGCCCACTTACGACGCTTCCGCCGCCGCTTGGCGCTGTTTCCAGCTCTGGGCGGGTCGGCCGGTGTCCACTTCGAGCATCGAGATGCAGTTCTCGACCGGGCAGACCATGTAGCACAAGTTGCAGCCCACGCACTCGCCTTCGTCGACGACGAGATTCGTGCTGCCGTCGGGCTGCTGCACGCGATCGATGCACTGATGCGCGGCGTCCTCGCACGCGACCCAGCATTTGTTGCAGTGGATGCACGTATCTTGGTCGATGCGCGCGATGAGCTTGTATTCGAGATTCAGGTTCTCCCAGGTCGTCATGCGCGGCGTCGTCTTGCCGACGATGTCGCTCGCCTTGGCGATGCCGCGCTCGTCGAGATAGTTGCTGAGCCCGTCGAGCATGTCTTCGACGATGCGAAAGCCGTGCTGCATCACCGCGGTGCATACTTGGACGGTCGATGCCCCGACGAGCATGAACTCGGCGGCGTCACGCCACGTGGCGATGCCGCCGATGCCGGAGATGGGAATGCCGACGGCCGCGTCGCGCGCGCATTCCGCGACCATGTTGAGGGCGATCGGCTTGACGGCGGGGCCGCAGTAGCCGCCGTGCGTGCTCATGCCGTCGACTTGGGGGATGGGCTTCCACGTTTCGAGATCCACGCCGATGAGACTGTTGATCGTATTGATGAGACTGATCGCGTGGGCGCCGCCCTGGGCGGCCCCGCGCGCGCAGTAGCGGATGTCCGTGATGTTGGGGGTGAGCTTCACGATCACCGGCACGCGCGCGGCTTCCACCACCCACGCCGTGTTCTGCGCGATCAGCTCGGGCACTTGGCCCACCGCCGAGCCCATGCCGCGCTCGGACATGCCGTGCGGACAGCCGAAGTTGAGCTCGAGGCCGTCGACGCCGGCGTCTTGCACTTTTTCGACGAGCGCGCGCCATTTCTCGCGGCTCGGCTCCTCCATGAGCGAGGCGACGATGACCCGATCGGGATAGCGCCGTTTGACCTCGCGGATCTCGCGCAGATTGTCCTCGAGCGGGCGGTCGGTGATGAGCTCGATGTTGTTCATCCCGATCATGCGCACGCCCTTATAGTCGAGTCCCGCGAAGCGCGAGGTGACGTTGACGATGGGATCGCCGAGCGTCTTCCACACGACGCCGCCCCAACCGGCGTCGAACGCGCGCATCACCTGGTAGCCGCTGTTCGTCGGAGGCGCCGACGCCAGCCAAAACGGATTCGGGCTCTTGATGCCTGCAAAATTAACCGCCAGATCAGCCATGACCATTCTCCAAAGCTCTGGCGACGCTTCGCGCCGCGATCTTCCCTTGTTCGGCCGCCTCGACCACCATCGCCTCGCGCTGGCCCTTCGCGAATATGCAGTCGCCGGCGGCGAATACCCTCGGCCGGCTCGTTGCGAGGTCGCCGTTCACTTGCACGACGCCCCCGCGATGCTTCACGCCAAGCCGCTCGAACAGATCGACGCGCCGATCCTGGCCGATCGCGCGGATCACCGTGTCCGCTTCGACCTCGAATTCCGAACCGGTCACCTCGACGGGCGGCTTGCGCACGCGGCCGTCGACCGGCTGCTCGTGCGTCCGCACGAACTGGACGCCGCTCACGCGCCGATTCTTGCCGAGGATGCGCTTCGGCGCGCACCTCCATCGGAATTCGACGCCTTCCTGCTTGGCGAAATCGTATTCGAACGGATACGCGGTGATCTCGGCCTCCGAGCGCCGGTAGTACATCGCGACGCGCTCGGCGCCCAGGCGCCTCGAGCAGGTCAACGCGTCGATGGCCGTGTTGCCGGCGCCGATCACGATGACGTTGGAGCCGAGCGCGGCCACCTTGCCATCGGTTTTGGCCCGGTCGATGAACTCGAGCGCGTCGAGGACGCCATCGAGCTCTTCGCCGGGGACGCCGAGTTTCGGAACAGCGGCCATCCCGCACGCGAGGATGACGGCATCGTAACCCGCGAGGAGCTCCTCGGCGCTGACATCCGTGCCGACGACGGTTCGGGCGCGCACCGCGACGCCCATGTCGACGACCTGCTGCGCTTCCCACAGCGCCACGTCGCGGCTCAACCGAAACGGCACGATGCCGTACGTGTTGAGCCCGCCGAGTTCAGCGTTCGCGTCGAAGATCGTCACCTCGTGGCCCATGCGGCGCAGCTCTCGCGCCGCCGACAGACCCGCCGGACCTCCACCGATGATCGCCACCGTCTTGCCGGTGGCGGCGCCGGCCTCGAAGAGCACGACCCGTCGCTCGCGCGCCCAATCCGTCGCGTAGCGCTGCAAATCGCCGATGCGAATCGGCGCGCTGTCCTCGGCGTAGACGCACGCGCCCTCGCACAGGTTTTCGGTCGGGCACACGCGGGCGCAACTGGCTCCCATCGGATTTGCGTCCATGATGGTCCGCGCGCTGCCCTTCAGATTGCCGGTGACGATCTTCTTGATGAACGACGCGACGTCGATGTGGGTGGGGCACGCGCGCGTGCACGGCGCGTCGAAACAGAACAGGCAGCGGTTCGCTTCCGCCACGACCTCGAGGTCGGTCAGTTCTTTGTGGATCGAGTCGTCGAGCGTGCTCACCAGCGCGTGATCGTCACCTTTTGCTGCGTGTAGAACGCGACGCCATCCTTTCCGTGGATGCGGAGATCGCCGAACAGCGAATCTTTGACGCCGCCGAACGGAAAGAACGCCATCGGCGCGGCGACGCCGATGTTGACGCCCACCATGCCGGCCTGGATTTTGGACGCAAAGGCGCGAGCCGCGGCGCCGCTGCCGGTGAAGATCGACGCCGCGTTGCCGTATTCCGACGCATTGGCGATGCCGATCGCCGCTTCCAGATCCGGCGCGCGGACGATCGACAGCACGGGGCCGAAGATCTCTTCGCGCGCCAGCTTTGACGACGGATCGACGCGATCGAACAGCGTCGGTCCTAAAAACGTGCCGCCCTCGTTCGGAGCACTCGCGCTGCGGCCGTCGCACACGAGGTCGAAACCGCTTCGCGCGCCTTCTTCTATGTACGCCTGGATGCGCGCTTTGGCTTGGGCGCTGATGACGGGTCCCATCCCCGTCGCCTCGTCGACGGCAGCGCCGAGCGAGAGCCGCCGGCAAGCGTCGCGCAGCAGCGGCACGAGCCGGTCGCCCGCCTCGCCGACGGCGACGACGACCGATCCGGCCAAGCAGCGCTCGCCCGCGCCACCAAACGCCGATGACATGATGGCGTCGCGAGTGGACTCGTTGACCGCATCGGGCATCACGATGAGGTGGTTCTTCGCGCCGCCCAGCGCTTGCGCGCGCTTGTGATGTTCGACGGCGAGCGTCTGGACCTGGCGCGCGACCTTCGTCGAACCGACGAACGACACGGCGCGCGTGTGCCGATGCGCGATCAGGGCGTGCACCGCTTCTTTATTGCCGTGCACGACGTTGAGCACGCCGGCGGGAAAGCCGCACTCGTAGAACAGCTCGGCCGCGCGCATCGCCGAAAGCGGCGTGAGCGGGGATGGCTTGAGCACGAATGTGTTTCCGGCGGCGATGGCGATGGGGTACATCCACAGCGGCACCATCGCCGGGAAATTGAACGGCGTGATGCCGACGCACACGCCGAGCGGCTGCCGAAAGCTTTGCGAATCGATGCCGCGCGCGACGTTCTCCAGACTGTCGCCCATCAGGAGCGTCGGCATGCCGCACGCGAACTCGACGAGTTCGATTCCGCGCCGGACCTCGGCCCGCGCGTCCGTCATCGTCTTGCCGTTCTCTTGACACACGAGCCGTGCGAGCTCTTCCTTGTGGCGCTCGAGCGAGGTTGCGAACGGGAACAGACGGTGCACGCGATCGACGACCGGCACGCGCGACCATTCGAGGAACGCGGCTTGCGCCGCATCCACGGCGCGATCGACTTCGGCGGGCGTGGATCGCGGAACCCGCGCGAGCACCTCGCCGGTCGAGGGATCGACGACCTCGACATGCTCGCCAGCTGATTCGACGAACGCGTCGCCGATCCGCATCTGCACCTTGCGAGCATCGAGAGCTTTCACAGTCTCTTATTTCCTGGGCTTGTGGAGGTCGACCTTGGTCGACCCGTCGTCGCGGCGATTCATAACCGCACGAGACTTGGAGCGGTCGGCTTCAGCCGACCGACGAGAAGCGCTGCCGTAAATGGCCGCGACTACATTTGCCGCGCTCTCGCTTGGAGCGGTCGGCTTTAGCCGACCGACGAGAAGCGCTGCCGTAAATGGCCGCGACTACATTTGCCGCGCTCTTGCTTGGAGCGGTCGGCTTTAGCCGACCGACGAGAAGCGCTGCCGTAAATGGCCGCGACGAAGGCGTGGCGAACGAACCGGCGACATGCTGGCGACGTCGGACGATCTGCGCAAGCTCCACGCGAATCACGTGATGACGCCGTGGTCGCTGCAGCACGCGTCGAATCCGCCGGTGATCAGCAAGGCGTCGGGCGTCTACTACGAAGACGTGGACGGCAAGCGCTACTTGGATCTCTCATCCGGCCTGATCGCTGTCAACCTCGGCCACGGACATCCCAAGGTCGTCAAGGCGATCGCCGACCAAGCCGCGCGCCTCTGCTACGCGCCGCCCTCGCTCGGCAACGACGTGCGCGCCCAGCTCGCCAAAGAGCTCTCGGACATCGCGCCGTGGCCGGATGGCGCGCGCACCTTCTTCACCAGCGCCGGCGGAGACGCCAACGAAGACGCGGTGAAAATGGCTCGCATGTTGACGGGCCGCAACAAGATCTTCACGGCGTATCGATCGTTCCATGGCTCCGCGCTCGGCGCGAGCTCGCTCAGCGGCGAAAATCGACGCTGGGCTGCCGAACCGGGCGTGCCGGGCGTCGTGCATTTCTTCGCGCCGTACCCGTACCGCAGCCCGTTCTTCACGGACGAGCCGCGCGAAGAGACGCGACGCGCGCTCGAGCATCTCGATCTGGTGTTGCTGCACGAAGATCCCGAACGCGTCGCCGCCATCATGCTCGAACCGGTCGTCGGATCGAATGGCGTGATCGTCTATCCCGATGGCTACCTCGACGGCGTTCGTAGGATCTGCGATCGCCACGGCATCTTGCTGGCGTTCGACGAAGTCATGACCGGCTTCGGCCGCGTGGGCGCGGCCTTTGCCGCGCAGCGATTCGGCGTGACGCCGGATCTCATCACGATCGCGAAAGGCGTCTCCTCGGCGTACGTGCCGCTCGGAGGCGTGCTGATCCGCGAATCGCTTGCCGTTCATTTCGATCGCAACGTGCTGTGGTGCGGCCACACCTACGCCGGACACCCGCTGACCATGGCGGCCGGGCTGGCGGCCGTGCGCGCGTACCAAGACGAACGGCTCTTCGAACGCGCGCGCGAGATCGAAGGCTGGCTGCGCGACGGGCTCGGACGGCTCCAGCGCGCTCACGCGATCGTCGGCGACGTGCGCGGCATCGGCGCGATGTTCGGCCTCGAACTCGTCAAGAGCCGCGAAAGCAAGGAACCGCTCGCGCCGTGGCACGGACCGCCGGCGCCCGTGATGAAGACGTTTTTCTCGACGCTCCTCGAACACGGCGTCTACGCGTTCGGGCGATTCAACATCGTGATGATCGCGCCGCCGCTCATCATCGAGAAGGTCGATCTCGAGCGTGGCTTCGACGCGCTGGATGCTGCCTTGGGGGCGATCGCCGCTTAGATTTCGGGGATGCCATACCCGCGCAGCTGCGGGTCCACGGCATCGGCCGATTTCGCCGCGTACATGGCGGCATCCGCGGCTGCGATGGCGGCTTCGATCTCCGCGCCTTCTCCGAACGGCGCAACGCCGAAGCTGACGCCGATCGTGCCGAAGTCCTGTCCGGCTTCTTGCGCGCAGCGGTTGCAGGCGGCGTTCAAACCCTCCATGCGCCGGCGCGCGAGCTCTTCGGGCGCGCCGGCCATAACCACCACGAATTCATCGCCGCCCCATCGGTAGACGAGGTCGTTCGCGCGGACGATCGCGCGCAGACCTTGCGCAACCGCGCGCAGCGCCGCGTCTCCGGCGCCGTGGCCGTGCGAATCGTTGATGCGCTTGAGGTCGTCGAGATCGGCCACCACGACCGCGCCGGACTCAATGCGCATCGCTTTGGCATCGCGAAAGCTCAGCTCGAACGAATAGCGCGTCAACGCCTCGGTCAGCGGATCGGTATGCAACGCTTCTTCAGCTTGCTCGTGAGCGACTTTGAGGTGCACGTTGGCGCGCTCCAGCTCGGCGCGCACGTGGTCGACGATGACGACGACCGCTCCGAAGCCCAGCACCAGGTCGAGCATGCCGTCGATGAGCGCCGTGATAGTGTAGTAGTAGGGGCTGATCGCCAAGTGACGGGCGGTCGTGTACAGCGCAGTTGGCAGATGCTGCAAGAAATCGAGCGAGAGCAAGACCAAACCGACGGCCACCATGCGGACGCCGGGACCGGAATGCGACACGCGCAGCGCGGGCCACAGCGCCGCGAGGCATGCCGCCCACGAGAGCCCCATGATGGTGCTGTGGATCCCGAAGGGCACGGCGAATGCGGCGAGCGCAGGACCCGCCAGGACCGCGGCGATGACCGCTGCCGGCGCGATCAGCAGCCACATCGTGCGCCGCGGCAGCGACCCGCTGGCCGTATTGCGGCATGCCGCGAAGATGAACAGCATCGCGACGTACTCGAAGAAAAAGTACCCGAAGAGGAAGAACACGCCGGCACGCCCGGTTCGGAACGCAAACAGCACCGAAAGCAGCGCTGCGGTGTAGCAGGTCCAGCCGGCCGTCCATGGGCGGAAGCTGCGGCGAAACGCGCGAGACAGGACGAAGGTGATGACCGCGACGAGGGCCGTCGCCGCGATTTGAAAATCGAGCGCGACGACGCTGGTGGCGCTTTGCAGAGCGAGGAGTTGCGATTCGGTGCTCATGCTGTCGCGGCGAAGCGCGCGTGCTCGCCGCCCCGCCGACTAGCAACTTCGGCCGCGCCTGGGTGCTCCCTGTCCCCACGCGTATTTCATATGAAGAGGTTTCGAAAAACTGGGTATGAGGGGGATGTGGTCAGATCGCTCGTCGCGCGCGTGCTGCAGGGTTGGTGGCGCTGGTTTGTCTTCATCGATGCATTCGTCGCCGTCTACCTCTTCGCAAGTTCTCTGCATGTCATTCTGACGGGAAATTTGCCGATCGCGCTGTTGGCGCTCGCGAACATGCTCGGACACTACGCGATCCTCGCGCCATACGTCGTCGGATTCGCAGCCATCCTCGCCGTCATGACGGTCTGCGTTCCGCTGGAACAGCGACCCCATCGGCTCTATCTGCTGGCCCTCGGTCCGATCGTGGCTGCCTGCTCGGCATTCATCGTCACCACGCACACGACGTATAATCTGTTCTAGCCGGACAAAGGGCGCGGGTCGCCGCGTTGCGTAACGTCGGCGGAGGAGGACATCCATGCCGTCTGCACTCGCGCTGATCATCACTGCCGTCACGCTCGCAGCCGCGCCGGTCCCGACGCCCGAATCGGCGACGCCCACGCCGGCGCCCACGCCCAGCGCGACCGCAAGCCCGCGGGCATCGGCCAAACCTAAGGCATCGCCGACGCCATCGAGCGAGTACGCGAATATGAAGTGGCGTGAGGTCGGGCCGGCGGCAACAGGCGGCCGCGTCGCGGCGGTGGCAGGCAGCGCGACCGACGCTAATCTCTATTACATCGGCGCTGCGGGCGGCGGCGTCTGGAAATCCGAGAACGGCGGAGCGACCTGGGACTCGGTCTTCGACGACCAAGACGTGCAATCGATCGGCGCGGTCAGCATCGCTCCCAGCGATAACAAGGTGGTATGGGTCGGGAGCGGCGAGGCGAATCCGCGCAACGACGTCTTGCTGGGGACGGGCGTGTTCAAGTCGACCGACGCCGGCGGCACGTGGAAAAAGATGGGACTCGCAGGGCTGCAGAGCATTTCACGCGTCCTTATCGATCCGAACAACGTCAACCACGTGGTTGTGGGCGGCATCGGCGACGTCTTCAAAGACAGTCCGGCGGGCGGCGTCTACGTCACAAAAGATGGCGGCAAGACCTGGACGCACTCGCTGTACGTCGGCCCCTCGAGCGGCGCGTCCGAGCTCGCGATGGATCCAAAAAATCCAAACGTCATCTATGCGGGCATCTGGCAGGTCCGACGGCAACCCTGGACGCTCACCAGCGGCGGCCCGGACGACGGCCTCTACAAGTCGACCGACGGCGGCGCGACCTGGACGAAGCTCTCGGGCCGCGGGCTTCCAGCTGGTCTCATGGGCCGCATCGCAGTGGCGATCGCGCCGAGCGATGCAAACCGGGTGTACGCGCTGATCCAGAGCAAGCAGGGCTACCTGTACCGTTCGGATGATGCGGGCGCCACCTGGACGCTGGTCTCGAGCGATACCCTCATCGTTCAACGGCCCTTCTATTTCAGCCACATCGCGGTGGACCCGACGGACAAGAACAAAGTCTACGCCGTCGCGGAGATGATGTCGCAAAGCAAAGACGGCGGCAAGACGTTCAAGATCATCGCGCGCGGCGTGCACGTGGATTATCACGCGATTTGGATCGCTCCGAACGACGGCAAGCGCATCATCGTCGGCGAGGACGGCGGCGCGCCGATCACGCTGGACGGCGGTCAGAACTGGTTCTTCTCCCGCAATTACGCGATCGGGCAGATTTACCACATCGCCGCGGACAACGCGAATCCATACAACGTCTGCGGGGGATTCCAGGACAACAACGGCTGGTGCTGGCCGTCCAACAGCCGCGATTCGGACGGGATTACCAACGCCTATGCGACGCCGGTGGTCGGCGGCGATGGCGAGTGGGTCGTTCCGGACCCGGCCAATCCCGACTTTGTGTGGGCCGATTCCGAAAACGGAGCGGTGAGCATCTGGATGAACAAGAGCCGCACCAGTTTCGGCGTGGCTCCGGACCAGACGTGCTTCAATGGCTTTCAGATCGACAAGTGCACGTACCGCTTCAACTGGGATTCGCCGATCGCGTTCGCTCCCTGGAATCCGCACGTCGTATGGTACGGCGGCAACATCGTGTTCCAATCGCAGGACGAGGGCCGGCACTGGCAGGCGATCAGTCCCGATCTGACGCTGAACGACAAATCGCACCAGCAAGCGTCCGGCGGTCCGATCAATTTCGACGTGAGCGGGGCCGAGACGTCCGATACGATCCTCGATATCGAAGGCGGCCCCTTCGGGCATGGCGTGATCTGGGTGGGCACGGACGATGGCTTGATCCGCCTGACGCGCGACGGCGGCGCTCACTGGTCCAAGGTCACGCCGCCGGGCGTGCCGCCGTACGGGCGCGTCGAGGCCATCGCGCCATCCACGCTTGCGGACGGCACCGCGTTCGCCGCGATCGATCGCCATTACAGCGGCGACTACGCGCCGTATGTCTACAAGACGACGAACTTTGGCAAGACCTGGACCTCAATTTCCGCCGGGCTTCCGCTCGACCAGCCCGCGCGGACCGTTCGCCAGGACCCCTTCAATCCGGATATTCTTTACGCTGGGTTGGAGCGCAGCATTTGGATCTCGTTCGACGGCGGCCGCAAGTGGCGCAGTTTGCAATCCAACCTGCCGCGCACCGCCGTCTTCGATCTGCACATTCAGCCGCAGTTCGACGACTTGATCGTCGCGACGCACGGCCGTTCGGCGTGGATCATGGACGACATCCGGCCGCTGCAGGAGCTCGGCGCGGCTCGCGCACAGAGCCGCTTCGTGTTCCAACCGCCCGTCGCGTATCAGTACACTACCGCTTCGAAGGCCGAAGGCCCATACACGGAGTATGCGGCCGACAATCCGCCGGCCGGAGCGATCATCGATTTCTTCCAGACCAAGGCCGGCGCCAAAGCGCCGGCGATCGACATCCTCGACGCTCGCGGACACCTCGTGCACCATTTCGCGGGCACGCACGTCGTCGGTCCGACGCAGACAAAAAAGCCCTGGGTCACCAACGACCCGGGCATCAACCGGTTCGTGTGGGATTTTTCGGAGACGCCCATCACGCCATGGTACGGCGCCGCCAGCAAGCGCGCGCGACTGCCGAACGTCAGCAATACGGTGGTTCCGGGTTCGTATGTGGCCCGGGTGACGTTCTCGAATGGCCGCTCGCTCTCGCGTGCGTTCGACGTCAAACCGGACCCCGACGCACCGTGGTCGCAGGCGGACTACGTTTCGAGCTATCAATTCTCCGCGAGTGCCCTGGGGATGCTCGACGCCATGAACCGCGGGTTCAACGCGATTGATGCGCAGGTGCAGCGCTTGAAGAAACTGCGGACGCCGCGAGCGTTAGCGGTCGCGCAAGCGGGCGCCGCGCTCGAGAGCTCGTTGACGGCGAACTACCGCAACGAAGAAGACGGGATCATGTTCCCGCCAAAATTGCACGAGGACGTGGAAGGACTGGCCTTCAGCGCAGGTCCGGGCCCAGTGCTGCAGACGGCGTATGAAGCCGCAGCGTTGCTCAAGCCGCGATACGAGCGCGCGATGGCGCAAGTGAGGACCTGGCTTGGGGCGGCTCGCGCCGTGCGCTGACCGACTGACGGTTGAGCCAGCCGATGCATCCGATTCTCATCGCGCTATGTTGCCTCCTGAGCGGCAACGTGCACGCGCAATCTGGCGCGCCGCTGGCCGGCGCGCAGATCGAGCTCCACGGACCATCTCGCGCCAACGCGACCAGCGATGCGCGCGGAAACTTCTCCGTGGCGGCGCCGCCGGGAGCGTATACGCTGTCCGCGTCGGTGCGCGGCTATGCTCCGGTGACGATCGCAATCGCGTTGGACCACGACGCCCGAGTGGAGATCGGCTTGGAAGCGCTCGATTCCCCGAGCGTCCGGCAGATCGGCACCGTGTTGGTGGATGGGCGGCTCGCTCCCCTGCGAGGAACGATTCCATCGATCACGGTCGCGCGCGGCGATTTCGAGCGGCTCGGCATCGATCGCGTCGTCGAAGGCTTGGAGGCGTTGCCCTCGGTCACGTTTTCGAGGCCCGACGGCGGCGCGTCCAGCGCGATCTCGGTCGTCTCCCTCCGCGGCCCCGATCCATCCGAGGCGCTCGACTTGCTCGACGGTCAACTCCTCAACGACGGCAACACCGGCGATCTCGACATCTCGCGTTTTCCCGTCGCGGCGTTCACGGCGGTTGACGTCACCGAGGGCCTCGGTCCCGAGGACGCTGAGGGCAGCAATACGTTCGGCGGCGCGGTCAATTTCGTATCGCTTCGCCCCACCAAAGTTCCGTACGCATCCTATTCGCTGTCCGCAGGTTCATTTGGGCAAAGCGAAGCCTGGCTCAACGCCGCGGGCACGCAGGGGATGCTCGGCTACGCGCTCGCGCTCGACGATCAAAACGAGCGCGGCTACGTCGGACAAACCGTGCCACTATTTATCGCGACGCCGGCCGGATCGACGCCGCCGCCTCCGGTCAATACGGCGTTAGGATCTTCGCTGGCATCCCATCTCGGCCTGGCCGATCTGACCTGGACATTCTCGCAAAACGCCGACCTGACGGCCCGCGTGTTCCTGCTCGGCGATCATCGCGACGAGAGCGGCACATTGAATGGGATCGACGGCAATCCCGGCGATGCGACCTTCGGCGTCTTCGTCGGGCCTGGTCCGCAAACGTTGTCGCAGGCGATCCGCGCATACTTGCTCGACGGCCGGCTTCCGCTCGGGGCCGGCGAACTCACCGCGTCGATCTCAGAAACCGACAACGACGTCGGCATCGCCGGTGCGGGCTTCGCGACGCCCTACGATCTGAACCATCAGGATCGCCGCTATAGCGGCGCGCTCGCCTGGCAGCGAGCGTTCGCCACAGCGCAGTTCGCGGTCGGCGCGTCGACGCGGTACGAGGATCTCGACTTCGTCGCGCCGCCGGGTTCAGGTCCCACAGCGCCGCTGCTCGGCCAAAGCGTCGCTGTCGTCTACGCGCGCGGTGGTTTTCAGGCCGCGCAGAAACTGCGGCTCGACGCCGGCGTGTTCGAGTCGCGCTACTCGAGTTTCGGGTCGAATCTGGACGGCCGATTCGGCGCCGTCTATAGCGCGGATGCGAGGACATCCATCCGCTTTTCGGTGGGCACGGGATTTCGAGCGCCGCTGCTGATCGAGCGCTACCAGTTTCCTGCGACCCAGTTGGTGCAGGATGGGAACGGTGTGTTCGTCGGTCAGGGAAATCCGAGCGAGCGCCCTGAGAAGGCGACGCTCTACGAGCTTGGCGCCTCGCGCGAACTTTCCACAGAGTCGACCCTCGACGTATCGTTCTATCGCACGAATCTGCGCGATCCGATCGAGGTGTTTTACCCGCTCGACGCCACGGCGCCGCCGCCGGGCCCGAACTGCTTGAGCCCGGGCAACACGCCGCTCACGCCCTTTCCTCAATGCTTTTCCTTTACGAGCAACGCGGGAAATGCGGTCTACCAGGGCGCCGAAATCCGTTTCCTCGATCGATTCGTCCCGCAACACCTGTTCCTGACGGCGCTGTACGGCATCAACGTCGCTTATCCCAACAACCTCGGGGCAGCATTTTCGAATCCGACGTCGGGCGGCAACTTGGTCGATGGCCAGCAGTTCCTCGGCATTCCGCAACAGCAAGGCTCGATTCAGCTCGACTGGACAAACCAGACGTGGCACGCATCGGAAGACGCGATCTTCCGGGGCAACAACAACGAGTTGAATCTTCCGCCCTTCACAACGGTCGATGCGCTGGTGGGCAAGCTACTGGGTCAGCATATCGACGTGTCGCTCGCCGGAACGAATCTTTTCAATGCTGCAGCCGGAAAATTCACGGTGTTCGGCGGCGGCGTCCCCTATCGCGGCGTCGCGGGTCTTTTGCCGACCGACGCCCGCCACGTAGAGCCAGCCGCGCTCCGGCTTATCTTCACCGTCCACACGTAGGATGACAAACGGTCGAGCAAGCTCGACCTCCACAAGTCGTGTAACGGTGCGGTCGACCTAGATCGTCCATTCCCAGGCGTTCCAAAACGACGAGAATGCGTGGGACGGTTTGTAGTTCTGCAGATCGACGTTCGCGACGTCTTCGCGCTGCGTGAACCAGAGGGGGATGATCGGCAGGTCTTGCGTCAAGAGCGCCTGGATGCGCGCGTACGCCCGTTTGCGCGTGGCGCGATCGTAGTGCTCGACCGCTTGGGCTTCGGCGGCATCGAGCGACGGATTGCAGTAACCGTAGATGTTCCAGCCTGCGGGCGGCGCCATGTCGCACATGAAGGCGGACGAGTCGTCCGGGTCGACGCCGTATCCCCAGTTCTCGAGCGTCAGATCGAAGCGGCCGGTTTGCTGGATGCCGCCGTCGTTTTTGTTTGCGTACAGCTCATTTGAAGAATAGTTATGGATCACCAGTTCGATGCCGACCGCGCGCCATTCGCGCTCGATCTCGATCTCGGTCGCGTTGTCGGTCGCCGAGCCGGTCTCACCAACCATCTCAAGTCGCAGCGCCTCGCCGCCCTTGTGCCGCAAGCCGTCGCTTCCCCGCGTCCAGCCGGCTTCGTCGAGCAGCTGCGCCGCGAAGCGGGGGTTGTACGGATAGCGCTTGACGCGGTTGGAATAGGCCCATCCGAACGGCGGCTGATCGCCGTCCGCGGGCAGGTTGACGCCGTGCGTCACCCGATCGATGAGCCGGTTGCGGTCGGTGGCGAAGGCCAGCGCTTCTCGCACGCGCGCATCACGCAGCTGCGGCCGGGCGAGATTCACACCGATATCCAAAAACCGCGTGAACGGATACAGGAAGACCGTGAAGCCGCGGTTGCCTTGGAGCTGCGGATCGAACGCTTGCGCGCCTTCCATATAGAGGTCGATCCGGTGCTCGCGCAGCGCGGTCACGAGCGAGCGGTCGTCGGGCAGCCAGTTAAAGTCGATCTCGCGCAAGCCCGGCGCGCCGCGCCAGTATCGGGCATTCGCCTCGAACCGGATGTCGCCGCCGCGGTTGGAGACGACTCGATAGGGTCCGGTGCCAATCGGCATCCTGCCGAACGCCACGTTGTCGAGGCTTCCGAAGCGAGACAGCAAGTGTTTGGGCAAAACCGGCACGGCCTCTTGAGAAAAGGAGAAAAACGTGCCGACGAACGGCGCGAACCGGCGCTTGAGGCGGACGACGACCGTATACGGATCGGGCGTATCGATCCGTCGAACGAGGTCGTAGCCGATCTTCGTGCCGATATGATTGCGCGGATTCATCACCGCCCGCCACGAGAATACGACGTCCGCAGACGTGAACGGCATGCCATCCTGCCACAGCACGCCCTTGCGCAAGTGGTAGACGATCGTGCGGCCGTCGGCGCTGATGCCGCCGTTGGTCTGCGACGGCACGCTGGTGGCGAGCTCCGGCTCGTACTCGTCGCGATCGTTCCATTCGAGCAGGTAGCCGGCCCAGAGCAAGGAGAGGTCATCGTCGATATACTGCTCGCCGAGCAGCGGGCCGAGCATATCGGGTTTCTGCTGCGAACCGATCCGCAGCACGCCGTGAATCGTCCATGGATTCGCGGTCAGCTCTTGGGCGTTGACGCGGGCGTCGTCGAGTTCGTACTGCGCGATCAGCCCGCCGCCGCCGCACACCAGCACGGCGCACAGCAGCAGCGCCGGCATGGAGAACTGCCCGCGCCGCTCGGCTGCGTCAGGGCGCGGCGAGAGCGGCTCAGCCATCCGTCTAGATCGTCCACTCCCATGCGTTCCAGAACGACGAGAACGCGTGGGACGGCCGGTAGTTCTGCAGGTCGACGTTCGCGACGTCTTCGCGTTGGGTGAACCAGATCGGGATGATGGGCAGATCCGTCGCGAGGATCGCTAGGATGCGCGCATAGGCGCGCTTGCGCGTCGCCTGGTCGTAGTGCTCGAGCGCCCGCGCTTCTGCGGCGTCGAGCGCCGGGTCGCAATAGTTGTAGATGTTCCAGCCCATCGGCGGCCGCATGCCGCACATGAATGTCGACGAGTCGTCCGGGTCGACGCCGTACACCCAGTTCTCCAGCGTTAGGTCGAAGCGCTCATTCTGCTGGATGCCGCCCTCCTTCTTGTCAGCGTAGAGCTCGTTCGACGAATAGTTGCGGATTGTCAGATCGATTCCGACCGCGCGCCATTCGCGCTCGATCTCGATCTCGGTCGCGTTGTCGGTCGCCGAGCCGGTCTCACCAACCATCTCGAGTCGCAGCGCCTCGCCGCCCTTGCGCCGCAAGCCGTCGCTCCCCCGCGTCCAGCCGGCTTCGTCGAGCAGCTGCGCTGCCAGGCGAGGATTGTACGGATACCGCTTGATGCGGTTGGAGTACGCCCATCCGAACGGCGGCTGGTCGCCGTCGGCGGGCAGATTGACGCCGTGCGCCACCCGCTCGATGATGCGATCGCGGTCGGTCGCGTATGCGAGAGCCTCCCGCACGCGAACGTCGCGCAGCTGCGGCCGCCCAAGGTTCACGCCGATGTCCAAAAAGCTCGTGAACGGATACAGAAAGATGGTGAAGCCACGATTGCCCTGCAGCTGAGGGTCGAGCGCTTGCGCGGCCGCCAGGTAGAGATCGATCCGGTGCTCGCGCAGCGCCGCGACAAGCGAGTGGTCGTCGGGAAGCCAGTAGAAGTCGATTTCGCGCAGGCGCGGCGCGCCGCGCCAGTACCGAGGGTTCGCCTCAAATCGGATGTCCCCGCCGCGCGACGAAACGACTTTGTAGGGTCCAGTTCCGATGGGCAAGCCCGGCGCGTCCAGGCTTGCCCGATGAGCGTACACATGCCTGGGAATGACCGGCACCGCTTCTTGCGAGAACGTGAAGAACGTTCCGATGAACGGCGCGAAGCGGCGTTTGAGATGGATGACGGCCGTGTACTTGTCGGGCGTGTCGATGCGCTGGATGAGATTGTAGCCGACCTTCGATGCGATCTGGCTCTCGGGAGACATCACGGCGCGCCACGAGAACACCACGTCCGCTGAGGTGAACGGCACGCCGTCTTGCCACAGCGCGCTTTTCCGCAGATGATATACGATCGTGCGGCCGTCGGCGCTGATCCCGCCGTTCTGCTGGGTCGGAACTTCGGTCGCGAGCTCCGGCACGTACTCGTCGCGATCGTTCCACTCAAGGAGATACCCCGACCAGAGCAGCGACAGGTCGGTATCGATGGCTACCTCGCCGAGAAGCGGGCTGAGCGCGTCGGGCTTCTGCTGCGAACCGATCCGCAGCACGCCGTGAATCGTCCATGGATTCGCGGTCAGCTCTTGGGCGTTGACGCGGGCGCCGTCGAGTTCGTACTGCGCGATCAGCCCGCCGCCGCCGCACACCAGCACGGCGCACAGCAGCAGCGCCGGCATGGAGAACTGCACGCGCCGCTCGGCTGCGTCAGGGCGCGGCGAGAGCGGCTCAGCCATAGCGCGGCAACGTTTCTTGGGCCAGCAATCGAGCGGCGGCTTCGCTCGGCAGCGATGGACTGAACAGGTAGCCCTGTGCCTCCGGACAACCAAGCCGACGGAGTTTCAATAGTTGGGCTTGCGTCTCGACGCCTTCAGCGATGACTCGGACGTCGAGGCTGCGCGCCAGGGTGAGGATCGCGGTGGCGATCGCTTCGTCGAAGGCGTCGTCGTTGATGTCGCGCACGAACTCGCGGTCGATCTTGATGCTGCCGATCTCGAACTTCTTCAAGTAATTCAGCGAGCTATAGCCCGTGCCGAAGTCGTCGATGCTGATGCTGACGCCCAGCTCTTTGAGCTCGTGCAGCGTGCGCAATGTGTTGTCGATGTCGCGCATGACGAGACTCTCGGTGAGTTCGAGTTCGAGATCGCCGGGCTGCAACTGGTATTCCTCGACGCACGCCGCCACGGTGGGCAGGATGCCGCCTTGCTGGAACTGCCGTGCGGAAATGTTGACGGTCAGCCGGCCGAAGGGCAGGCCCTCCCGCAAGAAGTTGCGGCGCTGCTCCAGCGCCGTCCGCAGCACGAACTCGCCCAGCGGCACGATGAGACCGCTCTCCTCCGCGATCGGGATGAAGTCGTCCGGCATGACGAGGCCCCGCGTCGGATGCTGCCAGCGCGCCAGCGCTTCGAAACCGGTGATGTGGCCGGTCGTGACCGAGACGATCGGTTGGTATTGGACGACGAGTTCGTTGCGCTCCAAGCCCTTGCGCAGGTCTTGCTCGACGGACAGTTTGCGCGCCGCCGACAGGTCCATGTGGGTCGTATACACCTGGATGTAATTGCGCCCGCGCTCTTTGGCTTGATACATGGCGACGTCCGCGCGTTTGAGCAGTTCGTCGGCGGAAATCCCGTCTTCCGGATACGTGCTGATGCCGATGCTCGTGGTCACGAAGACTTCGTGTCCCTGCAGCATCATCGGCTCGGTGATGCGGTCTAAGATCTTTTGCGCGACGCCGGTCGCGTCACTGGACTGGCGCACGTCGGCGAGCACGATCACGAACTCGTCGCCGCCCACGCGCGCCACCGTGTCGCCGGAGCGCACGGAGTTGTTGAGCCGGTGTGCGACTTCGACGAGCAGCGCGTCGCCGACCGCGTGGCCGAGGCTGTCGTTGATGATCTTGAAGCGATCCAGGTCGATGAAGAGCACGCCGACCGAGCGATTTTGGCGACCCGCGAACGCGATGGATTGCGAGAGCCGCTCGTACAGCAGCGCGCGGTTGGGGACGTCGGTGAGCGGGTCGTGATGGGCCAGGTGCGCGAGGATCTTTTCGGCTTGCTTGCGTTCGGTGATGTCGAGGATCGTTCCGATCGTGCGCAGCAGCGAGCCGTTTTCGGCGAGAGCGAACTCGCCGATCTCCAAGACGAAGCGCTCGTTGCCGTCGGCGCGCACGATGCGGTGCTCGACCTTGTAGCCCTCGCGCGCTTCGAGGGCCGCTTGGACGGTGCGGCGGACCATCGCCGCGTCCTCGGGGTGGTCGAAGCTGCGCAGCAGATCGTCGCCGACGGGAGCTTCGCTCACGCCGTAGATGCGGCGCAGTTCGTCGGACCAGGTGAGCTTGCCGGAGGTGAGATCCTTCGCCCAATTGCCGACGCCGGCGAGTTCCTGCGCTTTGTTGAGCGTGTCGTTCGCCTCGGTCACCTCGGCAACAAAGCGTCGCTCGATGCGGCGATTCGAGCGGTAGAGGGAAACGATCGCTAAGCCGAAGATCAGCGTCAAGATCGCGATCTCGACGATCGCCAAGGTGTAGTTGGAGCGGGTGTTCAGCTCCGTCTGAAACGTGGCGTCTTTGAGCTTGTCGCTCAGAAACGCGACGTCGTTCTCGAGCGTCGTGAACAACAGCTCGCCAGTCCGCTCGTGGCTGCGCGCGAGATCCCCGCTCGGATCCGCCAGCAACGGGGCCGCGACCTCGCTCAGCCATTGATGGTGGATGCGATCGATGTCGCGAACGTACGGCAGCTCGCTTTCGAGCCCGGCTCGTGTCAGGTACTCGCGCAGCGTCGACAGCTGATTGACGAACGTCGCGTTCGTCGCGCGGAACGTGCCGATGTAATGGGGATCGAAGGTGCTCGTATAGGCGCGCAGCGTCGATTCTTGCCGATATAGCGTCTCGATCATCTGCAGCGCAAGCTGCCGAGCGTCGTTCGTCGATCGCGTGCGCGACACGGCGCTGGAAATTCCCAACGAGTTGGAAACGGCCACGGTCACCGCGATCAATACGAGCGCGACGACCATCAAGTTGGTGCGACGCCTGCGGACCGGCGTCTGCGACACCTTCATATATATACTATCGTCGACACCGCCATCTTATGACGGGCGAGGCAGTGAGGCCGGTCACGTTCCCGGCAGGCGAAACGCGAAACTCCTTTCATCTCCCCGCATCAGTCCGTCCGTTTGATGCCCCGCGCTTCGTGGGATAGGTGCTTACGTGGACCGCCTGTCTCACGAACGCCTCGTCGCATTGCAAGAGCGCGCGAACGACATCCGGCGCGACTTCATCACGATGCTGGTCGAAGCTGGCTCCGGCCACTCGGCCGGACCGCTCGATATGGCGGACATTTTCAGCGCTCTGTACTTCCATATCTTACGGCACCGCCCGGACGATCCGCTGTGGGACGATCGCGACCGCTTGATCCTTTCCAACGGCCATATCTGCCCGGTGCGCTATGCCGCCATGGCGGAAGCGGGATATTTCCCTCGCGCGGAGCTCGCGACGCTGCGCAAGTTCGGAAGCCGGCTTCAAGGCCACCCCGAGCGCGAGCGCCTGCCGGGCCTCGAGACGACGTCCGGTCCGCTCGGCGCCGGGCTGGCGCAGGCGGCCGGCATCGCGTACGGGGCCAAGATGGACGGCAAGACCTGGCGCGTCTACTGCGTCGCGTCTGACGCGGAGCAGCAGTGCGGCCTGAATTGGGAGGCGGTGCTCTTCGCGGCGAAATTCCGGCTCGACAACCTCATCTGCATCATCGACCGCAATCAGATCCAGATCGACGGCCCGACGGAACAGGTGATGCCGCTCGATCCCCTGCCGGCGAAGTATCAGGCTTTCAACTGGGCGACGCTTGAGTGCGACGGCAACGACATCGCCGCATTCGTCGACGCCGTCGCGCGCGCGCAGGCCGTGCGCGAAAAACCGATCGTCATCGTCGCGCACACGTTGGCAGGCAAGGGCGTCGAGTTTATGGAGGGCGACTTCCACTGGCACGGCAAGCCGCCGTCGCCGCAAGAGGCCGTCGAAGCGCTGCGCGAACTGCGGACGCTCAAGGGCAAGATCGAGGCGGGAACGTGAGCGGCGTGGACGCGTCCGACGCGCGCGCTGCGAAGTCGATGCGGCTTGCCGACTACCTCGATGCGGCCAAACTCGAGCAGAAGGCCACGCGCACTGGTTTCGGGGAGGGCCTCGTCGAGGCGGGCCGCGAGAACCCGAACGTCGTTGGAGTCTGCGCCGACCTCACCGAGTCCACTCACATGCAAGCTTTCAGCGAAGCGTTCCCGGAACGATTCATCGAGATCGGCGTGCAGGAGCAGCTGCTCGCCGCGATGAGCGCCGGCCTAGCGATGGCTGGCAAAATCCCGTTCATCGCGTCGTACGCGATGTTCTGCCCCGGCCGGGCATGGGAGCAGATCCGCACCAACATCTGCCTGAACGACGCGAACGTCAAGATCGCGGGCGCTCACGCCGGCGTTTCCGTCGGGCCGGACGGCGCCACGCACCAGGCCGTTGAAGACATCGCGATCACTCGCGCCATCCCGAACCTGACGGTCGTCGTGCCGTGCGACGCGCTGCAGACCAAGCGGGCGGCGCTCGCCGTCGCGCGCACGCCCGGGCCGGTCTATCTGCGATTCGGCCGCGAAAAATCTCCGGTGGTGACGACGGCGCAGACGCCGTTCGAGATCGGACGCGCGCAGGTCTTTCGCGACGGAGCCGACGTCGCGCTCGTGGCCTGCGGCATCCTCGTCTACAATGCGCTCGTCGCCGCCGCGCAGCTCGCGCGCGATGACGGCGTCGAGTGTCTCGTGCTGAACAACCACACCGTCAAGCCGATGGACGAGGCGGCCGTGATCGCCGCGGCGCGACGCTGCGGCGCCGTCGTGACCGTCGAGGAGCACGAGGTGCTCGGCGGCATGGGGTCTCGGGTGGCGGAGAGCCTCGCCGAACACCATCCCGTGCCGGTCGAATTCATTGGCGTGCGCGATCGCTTCGGCCAGTCCGGAACGCCGCAAGAGCTCATCGAGGAATATGGCATGGCGCCTCATCACATCGTCGCGGCCGCCAAGAAGGTCTTGGGCCGAAAGGCGGCTCGGCCCTAGCGCTTTGCGCCGTCGAGCGCCATCTTGACCACCTGGGCGATATGCACGGCTTGCCGATCGGCCAGCTGCGCGATCTGCTCGCGGCAGCTAAAGCCGTCGCTGACGATCAGAGTCGTCGGATCCGCAGCGCGCACCTGCGGCAAGAGACGGCGCTCGCCGCACGCGATCGAGACGGCGTAGTGATCGCCGCGCTCGAAGCCGAATGCGCCGGCCATCCCGCAGCAGCCGGAGTCGACGATCGCGTAGTCGAGTCCCAGCGTTTTCAGCAGCCGCTCTTCGGCGCCGAAGCCCAGCACGGACTTGTGATGGCAGTGGCCGTGCACGAGCGCCTTCGCGGCGAGCGTCGGCGGATGGAAATCGGGCGCGCGCGTGGCCAAGAACTCGCTCAGCAGAAACGATTGTTCGGCCAGCCGCTTCGCGTCGCCGTCTCCGGGCAAAAGGTTCGGCATCTCATCGCGGAACACGGAGATGCAGCTCGGCTCGAGCCCGACCACGCACACGCCCTGCTGAATGTCCGGGTGCAACTCATTGAGGATCTTCTTCAGCAGCGCCTTGGCAAGCCCGAGCATCCCGTAGTCGTAGAGGGGCCGGCCGCAGCATAGCGCCGCCTTTGGAATCGTGACTTGAAAGCCAGCCGCTTCTAGCACGTCCACCGCCGCTTGCGCGGTCGACGGATGGAAGTGGTTGTTCCACGTGTCCGGCCACAAGATGACGCGCGTCGTGCCGGTGGCGCGCGGCTTGCGCGCGCCGAACCAGCTCCTGAACGTGCGACCTGCGAATTTCGGCAAGCGGCGCCGCGGCGCGACGCCTGCGACCGTCTTCACCACGTCGCGCAACAGCGGCGTCTGCGTGACGAAATTAGCGACGCCCGGCGCCAAACTCGCGATCCGCGCCCACCACGGCATCAATCCGAAGGCGTACGCCGCCGTGGGGCGCACGCGCCCGGCATAGAAATGCGACAGAAACTCGGCCTTGTACGTCGCCATGTCGACGCTCACCGGACATTCGCTGCGACAGCCCTTGCACGCAAGACACAGATCGAGCGCCTCCTTGACCGCCGCATCGCGCCAGCCGTCACGCAGCGGGTCGCCGCGCAGCATCTCGAACAGCAGCCGCGCGCGACCGCGCGTCGAGTGCTTCTCATCGCGCGTCGCCATGTAGCTCGGACACATCGTGCCACTGTCGTGCTTGCGGCAGATGCCGGTGCCGACGCAGCGGTTCGCCGCATACGCGAAGCTGCCGGAATCGGCGGGGAATGAGAAATGCGTCTTCGGTTCCCACGGCTTGTAGCTGTCTCCCCAACGCAGATTCTCGTCGAGCTTGTAGGGGCGCACCACCTTGCCGGGATTCATCCGGTTGCGGGGATCCCAGATCGCCTTGAACTCTGCGAACGCGTTGACGAGCTCGTCGCCGTACATGATGCGCAGCAGCTCGGCGCGCGCCTGACCGTCGCCGTGCTCGCCGGAGAGCGAGCCGCCGTAGTCGACGCACAGGCGGGCCGCTTGCGTAACGAACTCACGGTAGCGTTTGACGCCGCTCGCGGTGAACAAGTCGAAGTCGATGCTGCAGTGCAGGCAGCCGTGTCCGAAATGTCCGTAGAGCGACGCCGCGTACCCATAGCGTTTCATCAGCGCTTGCAGATCGCGCACGTAGTCGCCCATCCGCTCTGGCGCGACCGCCGAGTCTTCCCAACCCGGGTAGAAATCTGGCTCGCCGGGAATTTTCGAAGTCGAACCGAGCGCCGCTTCGCGCACCGCCCAGAGCTTGCGTTGCTCGAGCGGGTCGTCGAAGATCTTGCTCGTCGGCGGACTCGGCCGCGCCGCATAGGCGCCGACCAAGCCGCGCGCTTGGGCGCCGGCGCTCGCCGCTGAATCCGCGCCAAACTCGACGATCAGCCATGCGCCCTGGGAGGGGAACATGGCGCGATCGTCCGTCGCCATGCCCTTCTCGCGCATGTAGGTGAAGATGCTCTCGTCGAGCGCCTCCAAGGCGATGGGGTGGTGCTCGTTGCAGAAAGCCACGTTGTCGGCCGCCGCGGCGATGTCGGGAAAGGCGAGCACCACGAGCACGCGATGCGGCGGGCTGTGGATGAGCCGCAGCTTGGCCTCGAGCACGGTGACGCAGGTGCTCTCCGTTCCGACGAGCGCACGAGCGACGTTAAAGCCGCACTCGGGGAGCAATTCGTTGAGCGGATAGCCAGACACGCGGCGGGGAATGTTCGGGAAACGCTCGCGAATCGGGCCGGCGTATTTGTCGCGCAGTTCCTTGAGCTTCCGGTAGATCGTGCCGCGCGCGCCGCCCGCCGCGATGACGCGATCCAGTTCGGTTTCGCTCGTCGCGCCGACGCGCATGCGCAGGCCGTCGTACGTGAGGATCTCGAGCTCGAGGGTGTTCTCTTCGACCTTGCCCGCCATCTGCGCGTGCATGCCGCACGAGTTGTTGCCGATCATGCCGCCCAACGTGTTGCGGTTGTGCGTGGCGGGGTCGGGCCCGAAGGTCAGTTGGCGCGCTTCAGCGGCGTTGCGCAGGTCGTCCAACACGGTTCCCGGCTGCACGCGTGCCCACGCCGCGTTCCAATCGATCTCGATGACGCGGTTCATGTACTTCGACATGTCGATCACGACGGCCGCGTTGCACGTCTGCCCGGCGAGGCTCGTGCCGCCGCCGCGAGAGAGGATCGGGGCGTCGAACTCCCGGCACGCTGCGACCGCCGCTTCGACGTCGTCGGCATCGCGGGGAACGACGACGCCGATCGGGACCTGACGGTAGTTGGAGGCGTCCGTCGAATACATCGCGCGGTCGCCGTCATCGAAGCGCACCTCGCCGCGCATGCGCGCGCGCAAGGCGGCCTCGAGCTGTTTCATGGCTTGTTCGTACCCACGAAGCCCGTCTGTAGTCGCGGCGATAAATCGCCGCGCTGCCGTTTTACGCCTTGCTCACGAACCAGATTTCTGGCTGCCCGACGACGCCGGCTTTTTGCATGGCCTCTCGAAGGTTGTCGGAAGAGGCGAACTCTTTGGCTTCGCCCGGATTGTCAAAGTCGTGCGAAACCGTTATGTCGTTGGGGTCCTCGATAGACCGGTAGACCGCGTGGGCTCTCACGCCCATCGAGCGCCGCTCAGCGTCGAACTCGTCGTATGCTTGGCGCCATGTGCCGTAGTCTTGGACCTTGTGTCGCACGAACAATCGGGTCATGAGACATACCTCAATCGATCACAGCTTGGAGAGAGCGGGAGACGGGCCTCGAACCCGCGACCCTCAGCTTGGGAAGCGTACGCAAGCGCGTCCGTCGACGTCCATAACTGTTCTCCACGGTTAGATCGGTACCCGCTCGCCGAACGACCTGTCCACCATTGTGCCCCGATGTGCGCCCGCGAAGTTGTAATTAAGTTGCACTCAGGGTTGCTCGGCGCACACACGCTGTCGCGCGAGGAGGAATCCGACTCTCCGTCCGCTGGTACCTCCATAATTGCCGCTCGACCTGACGTGCACTTACGCCATCTTCCCAGCGCACGTCAGTCGACCACCTCAGATCAGCAGCATGAGAGTTGTTCTTTTAGGAGCTTAATATTTGAACGAAAAAGAGTTGTGCGACCAAGACTCGAAAAAACACATCATGGCATTCAGGGTCAGGCCCGTACTGCTGTTTCTGCTTTTATTCGTGGCGCTAATCGCGTCGTTCGGGCACCGAACCAACGCCGTCAGCAGGTTTCAACAAACTGTGCTTATTGCGCAGGCGGGCGGTACGCCAATCCCAAGGCCCTCTGCATCCGGGTGCGCGATGTTTCAGCAGATGTATCCACCAACTCAACAAGCCTTCGACGAACAACACTTGAGCGCGAAGCAGCAAGCAGAGGTGCTCAAATGGGTCGCGAAGATGAGTCCGGACGATCGACGGTACGCAAAATGGTGGCTAGCCCCAAGTTCACAATATGGACCCTTGCTGTTGGTATTCAGCACAAAGTCCGTACGTGGCGAAACTTGGGATGCTGTGAATAGGAATGTATCGATTGATTTCGTGACTTGCGAGTATTTCCCACATCCCGGAGTTTAACGCGATTTATTACGCCGAACTCCACCTTTCGGAGGAATTCGTCGATCAAGCCGCTACCACGCGTAATAACCGACCTCGCTGCTGGGTTTCTGCTCCTGGCCGCGATTAGGGTAACGTGACCCACATCGTCTCCTCCCTAGTTCCAGAGGTTCCCGCCCATGTGAACCCCGACACGCCGATATCGCTGTGTTTAGCACCAATCGGCGGCCCATTGTAACACTCTTTGTTTTCGTCACTCGCGAGCCAAGGACGGTAGTTCTGGCAACCCAACGTATTGTTACTGGCCCAGGGGACCTGCGTATCCCCGCAGGGGTGAGTGCATTCTTTCCCCTTCGAGAGTTCGTCAAAGGACCAGTGAAAATTACCAAAGTACTCTGCGGGGCTTGGCGTCCAGTTATCGCCGTTGGGTTGGGCGATTGAGACAATCTGCTGCCACTTACATTTGCTACAGGATCTTGACCATCCGTTGTATGGGTATGGCAACGGTTCGATGATTACGAGCAGCGATTCGCACGAAGATTCACCACAGCTTGGAGTAGTGACTGAAAATACAAAATAAGCCTGTGGGCTGCCACTCTGAGGGTAGCCGCAAATATCCGTCCCACACCACGAAGAGACCCCATAGCCTACATCTACTGTCTGACCACCTGACCAATGCGCAGGATTAGGAAGATAACCATTACACGTAGGTGGCGGTGTGGCTCCTCCCTCGCCGTCGCACTCAGCCTCAATCTCGCCAGATCCAAACGCGCGAAAGTAGGGCGTGAACCATCCACCGGCTGGGCTGTATTGCAGGCCCATCTCAACCTCATTTGTGTAGGACGGATCAGGGAAGCCCCCCGTATACACGTATCCCGTGTCTACGCCCGACCCGGTGGGCAATGCGACGTGCTTGGTGCCGGAAGGTCGAGAACCGTTTGTCCGCCATTGAAACCAGCCGTGGAAATTATGCGCCGGTACGGTCCTTGCCCCGTCTGGACAGGTATTGGAGTTTGCGATGTCGCCGGCTCGAGGGCAGCTTCGGTATCTCGATCGTCTGGCAGCACAGTTATTCTTCCTAGAGAATCTGTGAAAAGGGTCTGACTGCCAGGGACCTGCTCGAGATGGCGAACCGATGCTGCCAATCCAAGCTGATTCGCGTAAACTTTCCTGTTCGGCTCCTCAAAAACGACTATGAATTGGGTATGGCTATTTAGCTTAACATTCCACTGCAGACCGAAATCTATCATCGTCTGCGCCATCGCAAGTCTAAGAATGGACCGCTCAGGGTCGCGAATGGCTGGTGATATCGCGCTATCGATAGCCTTCGCATCAATTCCCGGGGATTGCAGCTGAAGACTCGGTAGCGGATTGAACGACCCCGCACCGCTACAAGCTGCAGCGAAAATTATCAATAGGAAAAGGGTGACAGTTAAGGCTACCAACGGGTTCGCAGGGCCTGATTTAGCCATGTTTTTTACCTTTTGGGCGAAGCGGGAGACGGGCTTCGAACCCGCGACCCTCAGCTTGGGAAGCTGATGCTCTACCAACTGAGCTACTCCCGCTCGGCGGCGAGCTTCTCTAGGCACGGGCTGATTCCCCAGAACCCGACTGGCCTTTGCCGTACGCGTCCTCCTCGCTCACGACGGGCGCCGCGGTCGGCTCGCCCGCGACATCCAACCGGCGGCGCGCCGAGAACATCGGACCGCGAGCGGTTTGCATCGGCGCGAAGGTGCCGAAGCCGAGGCGGGCCGGCATGTCGTCGTAGATCGCCTCCATGCCCCCACGCATGAAATACGCTTCGTGCCAGAATCCGGTGCCGCCCGAATCGCCCAAGAATTCCTTCCACCACGTCTGATGCGGCAAGGTGCGAGCCCATCGTTCGAGCGATTCGAAATCCCGCTAGTACTGGCGCATGCCGGCATGCGGAGGCAGCAATCCGAAGAGCAAGTTTTCGTGTTTGAGGAGCCCGTCAGGTCGCGCGTCGACGGATCCCTGTATTTGCGGCCCGAGCTTGAGGAGCTTGCCAAGCCCGCGCAGCGACCTCACCCGCATGCCGAGGTAGATCACGACGAGATTCGGATAGCTCCACAGATCGACGGTTTCTCGCTGGACGCGCGTCGCCATGAATCGCGAACCTCCGCTTCGGTTACTGGGTGATGTAGCCCGTGTAGCCGCCTTGCGGAGCCGTGGCGTCCAACGTGAAGCAATGATAGCCCGCAGGGTGGTCCCACGGCATCACCGCGGATGAGTTCGCGCTGAACTCGTCGGCGTCGAACGTCGCGCACAACTTATACGAAGTCCCAAGGCCGGGCAGATAGTCGAACTGCTTCAACGTCACCGGGTCTCGAATCTCCTGTCCGGGAAGCAGCGACGCGCGTTCGAGACTGTTGGGCAGCGCAAAGGTTCCCTTCGGAGCCGACGTCCATTCGCGATGGATGGCGCTCGCGATTTGTTCCAAGTCGGAAATCCGGCGCCGATCGAGGGCATACGCGCGCTCGCGCGCCGGAGTTCCGATGTTCACGAATCCAAGCGCCAACGCCGCGACCACCGCGACGAGCGCAGCCCATGCGAAGGAGCGGTCGCGCGACGGAGCGGCCGGCTCGGGCCGCACCGTCCCCAGATAGTACCAGAACACGCCGGCGGCCACGACGAACAGCACGAGCGCTTTGAGCGCGAAGCGCACCGTCAGATCGCCGGTGAGGAACTGCGTGAGGAAAGCGACCGCATCGCTGAGCAGCGTGATCGCGGTGATCACAAGCGCGATGTACGTCAGCCACTTGCGAGCGCCGGATTCCAAGGCTTCCGGCCGGCGCGCCACTTCTTGGGCGATCGTGCGGCTGACGAAGAGAAACAGCGGAAACGCGATGATGAGCGCGGCGATCGAGCCCGCGGCTTCCACGCGGAACGCGGACCCGGGATTGCCGAGGTCGAGCGGGCTTGGAAACGTCCGATCGATGAGATCGTCCGCCAACAAGATGAGCGCGACCATCCAAAAGCCGAGCGTGGTGAAGGCGAGCAAGTAGAAGAACGCGTCGCGCGCTTGTTCGCTGCGGCTGCCGCGCGACGGAATCGGCATGCCGAGCACGCCCTCGTAGTGCTCGGAGAGGGATTGGAAGATGCGTCGCTCGGACCAGCCGTGTTGGCGCAAAATCGCGACGATCGCATCGTCGGCGACGCCGCGCTCTTTCGCAGCGCGGATGAACGCGTCGAGTTTCTCGGGTTCAGGCACGGGCGTGCGGCTTATCCTTCACCCATCAGGTCGACGACGCCGGTGCTGAAGCGATACACACCGCCGACGATCTTCAGCTTGCCCGACCCGACTGCCGGCGCGAGGATCGGCTGCGATGCGCGCAGCGCGCTTGCGACCAAGCTCACGTTGTCGCGGATGGCGTTGTCGAGCAGATCGCCGGTCTGGCCTTGCGCTCGTTTGACGGCTGGGGTGATGGCGTCGACGATGAATTGCACCTGGCCCGCGGCATGGCCGTTGGTCTTCACGATGTCGATGGTCGCCGCGACGGCCCCGCATTTGTCGTGACCGAGGACGAGGATCAACGGAACGTGCAGGTGCTCGACGGCATATTCGATGCTGCCGATGGCGGCCGGCGACGCGATGTTGCCCGCCACGCGCACGACGAAGATGTCGCCGAGGCCTTGATCGAAGACGAGTTCCGGCGGAACGCGCGAATCGGCGCAGCTCAAGACCAACGCGAACGGCGCCTGCCCGCTCGCCAGCTCGGCGCGTCGAGCGTCCGAAACGTTTTTGCATTCCATCGCCCCGCCGACGAAGCGCGCGTTGCCGGCGATCAGCCGTTGCAGACCTTGATCTGCGGTTAGGTTCGTGCCGCCGGCAGCTGCGAGCGCCGTGGCGGCGCCGGTGCTGAAGCCGAAAGCGGCGAGCGACGTCACGCCGAGAAAATCGCGGCGCGACACCTGCTTACTGCGCGAATCGATCATAGCCATCGTCCTCCCCAAAAGCAACGGTCGGGTCGAGGCTCCGGCTGTAGGGCCGGAGCCTCGGGTCTCGTGGTGCCGAGAGCCAGAATCGAACTGGCGACACCGCGCTTTTCAGGCGCGTGCTCTACCGACTGAGCTATCTCGGCATGGCGGGTTGAGTTGGCCGCAAATCGGCGCGATTCCCGTGACCGGGTCGAGCGCGCTTGACCCGGATAGTCGCACCCGTGATACAATCGTGGTGGGAGTTCTATGTTCGAAATCATTCTGCCTGAAACAAAGCCGGCGCTTGAGTGGATCAACGGGCGAGCGCTGCAGAAAGTGAGCCCTCAGCGCAAGCACGCGTTAGCGCAAGGGCGGTTCTTCGCGGCGCTCGATGCGTGGGCGCAGGCCACGGCGGCCGGTATGGTCGGGACCGAATGGCGCTTTCAAATCCAACCACCGAACGAGGAACGCCGCCCACTGGTTCCGGACGTCGCTTTTCTCTCGTATCGCCGTCTGCCGTACGAGATTCAGCAGGTGACCGACGTGCCTCGCGTCGCCCCGGATGCCGTGGTTGAGGTCGTATCGCCCGACGATCGCACGGTGGACATCGATGAAAAGATTCGGGTATATCTTGCGGCCGGCACCGATGTGATCTTCTTGGTCGACCCGATCGGTCAGGTCGTCACTGTTCGGGACCCAAAGGGATGCCGTGCCATCGATGCAGCTGGCACGATCGCGCACGAATCGCTTCCGGGGTTCCAACTCGTGGCGCGAAATCTGTTCACGCTCCCGCGACCGAAGTAGGCGGCGGCACCCGCGCGCTCACGACCGGCACCATCCATACCGCGTAGCTAAGCGGATCGCGAATGTTAGCGATCATCCGATCGAAATATGCAATGGCGGAGTCGCGCGAGACCGGCGTCAGTTCGCCGATCGAATCGGCGTAGCCGTCTCGCCACGCCTCGATGATGGCCGCAAACGTCGCTCTCGGCACCCGCAACGGGTCGACGACGACGTAATCCACCGTGATTTCTTGCAAGCCCATCGCGACCAAGATCCGGAAGGTATTGCGTCCGATATACAAGTCGGTGCCGGTCGCGGCCTCAAAGCTCGGCACGGCCACGTGCCAGAAATCGCTCGGGTCCAACGCGCCGCGCTGGAAGTGCAGCATGCCGTAGTCTTCCACGATGAGATGGAGGTAACCCGAGCGGCGCGTGACCCGCGCGAGCTCGGCGATCACGCGGTCCGCGTGCGGAATCGAATGGAGGACGTGGCGGCAAACCGTGAGATCGAAGCTTTCGTCGGCGGCGTCCAGCTGATAGACGCTCTGCCTCGCAAACGCGAGCCGCGGCGCCAGCGCGGCGAAGCGCGATCTCGCAAGCTCGAGGTGGTGCTCGATGATGTCGACGCCCAGCACCCCAGCTCGCGGAAAAAGTTCGGCGAGCCTCGACGATATCTCGCCGGTTCCGCAGCCGGCGTCGAGGATGCGCGGCTCGGCCGGAAGCGCGTAGCGTCGAAAGAGTTGCAGCTCCTGCGGCCATATCGCTTGCGCCTGCGCGCGCAAGTTGCGGACCATGGATTCGTCGGCCATCTGTTTGGCCTGAGGATTGAGATCGGACACGCGCCGACTAGGTCCGCGCGCCGCCGACCACGAGTTCGCCGGCGCAATTTGGACAGCGATACTGAAGCTGGCTCGCACAACTCAGGCAGTAGGTGCAGCCGAATGCGCACGCCGCTTCATCAGTCGACTGCGCGATCGGGGAGCTGCAGTTCTCGCATGCCTGCTTCATCGCCACAGGATCGACACGGCGTAGCGCTTGCTGGAGACGACCTTCGGACCGGAGCTGGTTGATTGCGGCGCGCCGCACTCGGTGTAGTAAACGGCGCTGCCGGCGGGCCGAAGCGGCGAGGCGCAGACGCCCACACTCGAGCAGTAGAAAGGATAGCCGGGGATGACGGTTCCCGTGCCGGCGCGGCAACGCGCGCCCGACTGCAAGCGCATAGCCCACGCGGTCGTTGCGCCCGTCGTCGTGTTTTGTGGTAAGGGCTTCGTGAGGAGAATGAGCGGCCCGCGATCGTTATCGGGGATGTCCGGACATGCGACGGAACCGGAGCCGCGCGTGAAGCACGGATCGTGTATTTCGTTGCCGATGAAGCAGCGATATGCGTCCGCGCGGTTCACCGCGATCGAACCCTCCCAACACGAGCCGCGCGCCGTTGCGACTACGTTCATGCGGGCGGGAGTGTAGTTGACAACCTTTGTGGCGGTCGAGTCTGCCCGGCTGGCCAGTGGCGCTGCGCACGCCAGCATGCTCGCAAGGACCAAAGCGAGAGCGTGTGCCCAACGATGCATATCGATTCTCCTCAGCTTCTGCTGGCGTGTTTTGCGAACGCGCGTCGAGCGCCTTCGAGGGAAGGGCCCAGCACCGACGAAACAAGTCGCTGACCGTGAATTCTCCTGCCCGAGTGTTCTGGCGGACGGTCGTCGTGGTTTGCTCGGCGATCTTCGTCCTCGCGTTGACGATCCCGAACGCGTTCGTCGCAAATTCCAGCGTGGCGTTGCAGATATGCGACGTCTATCGAGACTACGTCGTGCATTGCGTGGTGCCCGGAACGGTGGAGAGCGCGGCGGGACTTCGCGTGGGAGATCGCGTCGTGCCGTCGTCGGTGCCGCTCGCCGGGCGGCTCGCGTTTCAAGAATACTACTTCATCCAAGACGCGGAACGACTCGCGTTTCAAGTCGAGCGCGGCGGGCGGCGGATCCCGATCGTCATTCGCGGCGAGCTGCCGTCTGCAGGCCACTCCAATTGGGTCGCGTTCATCAAACGGGCCAGCGCGACAATCTTCGTCATCGTCGCCGCAGGGCTCGTCTTGTTGCGGCCCAGCCGGATGCTGTGGGGCTTCTTCCTGTTCGCGTTGGGTTCGGTCAACGGTTCCGCGCTCTTTTACCGCGTCTTCCCAATTCCCATCGACGCCGCGCTGAACGAGGTGCTGGAGTTCCTGTATGTCGGCGGCTCGGTCACCGGCTTGTGGCTCTTCGCCTCGCGCTTTCCCGGCGACAGCGCGAACGGCTGGCGGGCTTGGATCGATCGGGCCGCAGTGCCGGCGGGCGTCGCGCTCGGGTTGGCCGCTCTCGCCATCGACGGTGCGTTTCTTTCCGGGGTGCCGCTGCCCGCTATGGTGGGCGCGATGATCTCATTGCTCAGCTCCGCGGGTCTTCTGATCGGAGTCGTCTGCCTCGTTTGGGGCTACTTTCACGTCGTCGAGGCCGATCAGCGGCAACGCTTGAAATGGGTCGTGGTCGGTTTCGTTGGTTTCACCATCGCCAATGCGTACGCGAATTGGCTTTCGCCGTACTTGCCGAATGATGGTTGGCCCGCCTCGTGGTCCGCCGCCGGTTGGACCGTCGACGTGCTGACAGCGGCGCAGATTCTCATCCCGCTTACCGTGGCCTATGCGGTGCTCAAGCATCACGTCCTCGACGTCAACTTCGTGCTGAGCCGCGCGGTCGTCTTCGGGGTTCTCACGACGATCATCATCGGCGTCTTCATCGTCGCCGAATGGCTCATCGGGCAAGTCCTGAGTTTGCAGCGATTTGCGACCGCCGTGAATCTGGGAATCGCGCTCGGGCTCGGACTGGGCCTCAACGGCATGCACAAACGCGTGGATGCCTTCGTGGACTCGCTGATCTTCCGGCGCAGGCGCTTGGCGCAAGCCCGGCTGGAAAGGGTCGCCGCCGGCATCGCGCATGCCACGGTCGATAACGCGGTCGACACCGCGCTCGTCGACGAACCGGCGAACGCGCTCGAGTTGTCGTCTGCCGCGGTCTTTCGCCGTCGCGAAAATGGGGATTTCGAACGGGTTTCGGCGGTGGGATGGCCTGAGGGAACGGTGGAAACGCTGCCGCCCAACGATCCGCTGCTCATCCACATGCAGGGAGAGCGTGGGCCGATGCGGCTTCGCACCGTCAATCGACGCGATGACAACTTCCCGAGGGAAGCGGCCGCGCCGATCATCGCGTTTCCGTTGCTGGTGCGTCACCAGCTCGAGGGCTTGGCGCTGTATGGGCTGCACGTAACGGGCGAGGACGTCGATCCGGACGAGGTTCGTTCCATTTCGCACCTGACGGCGCAAGCAGCAGCAGCGTACGACCACCTGGAAGCCGCTGCGTTGCGCCGGCAGGTGGATGCGCTGACGAAGAAGCTCGCCGCCGTGCAGGAGGGAATGGAGAGCGGGCGGCCAACCGTGCGCTAGCCCGCGAGTTCTCGTCCTCGCCTTGGTTTTATTTGTTCAGATCGAAGGAGAATTATGAAGCGCATATGCGTTTTGACTGCGATGGCGCTGTTGATCGCGCTGTCTTCCGGCAAGATGGTCACAGCCGCGCCCGCGACGCCCGTGCCCGAGATGCAGGCCAACTGGACCCCGTGGGCTTTCGAAATCGGGACCTGGGTTTGCCACGGCACGGTCACCGGCCGGCCGGGGGACCGAATGGAAACCGACGTGAACTCGATGGCGTTCGACAACCACTGGATGGTGACGAAGTTCGACTCGCCGCCGTTCGACCCCAAGCGCACGAAGCATTCGATCGGCGTCAACTACCTGAGCTGGGATGCCGACAATCACCTGTGGTACGGCTGGGGCGCGGATAACTTCGGCGGCGCCAACGGTTACGGCACATCGCCCGGCTGGAGCGGCGATACGATCACGACGACCTTCTACACCATGAAAAACGGCTCGTGGACGAACATGGGGCGGCAGGTGACCACCAAAGTCAGCGATGCGATGCTGCGCGACGTCACCTACGACCAAAACGGCCAACTGGCGTTCAAGGACGTCTGCAAGAAGCAGATGTGACGCGCGGGCATTTGCCGCCAAAACCACAAGACGAGGCGAGGGCGATGCTCTCGCCTTTTTCTTTCTCTGGAGGGAATAAACGAGGCAGACAAGGAGTATCTCGTATGAAACTCATCAAGAAATACGCTCCGGGAGAATTCTGCTGGACTGATCTCGGGACGACGAATGCTGACGCGGCAAAGAAATTCTATCAGTCTCTCTTCGGCTGGAAGGCCAAGGACGTTCCGATGGGAACCGGGGACGCGAAGTATTCCATGATGCGCGTGCGGGGCAGGGACGCGTGCGCAATCTACCCGCGGCCGAGCGAGCAGCGCGGGACCAAATCGCCGCCCGCTTGGATTCCTTACGTGTCCGTCGCGAGCGCGAATGCGACCGCGAAGAAGGCAAAAGCCGCGGGCGGCAAGGTTTGCATTGGACCGATGGACTTCATGGATGAGGGGCGCGGGGCCATCCTGCAAGATCCTACCGGCGCGACCGTCGGGATCTGGCAGGCGCGCAAACATCACGGCGCCGGACTGGACGACGCGCCCGGCGCGGTGAGCTGGCACGATCTGAGCACGTCGCGACCGAAGCCGGCCGGCACGTTCTACACGAAGGTCTTTGGCTGGACGCTGGACGAGATGGCCGCCGGCGGAAACAAGTACTACCTCTTCAAAGTTGGCAAGAAGGGTGAATGCGGGATGTGGCCTGAGCCGATGAAGAAGCTTCCGCCGTGCTGGGTCACGTACTTCCAGGTGGAGAACTGCGCCAAGACGGTCGTCAAAGCCAAGCGGCTGGGCGGTCGGGTCCTGATGGGAACGACGCTGGTACCCCAGATGGTCCGCTTTGCGGTTTTGAAAGACCCTCAGGGCGCGGCCTTTGGGATCCTCGCACCGATTCGCTAGCGCGCAAAGGCTGTGAGATAGCCGTCCTCGTCTGCGCAATAGACCGCGCCGCCGGCGACGGCCGGGCTCTGCCAGTGGACCGGACCCATGTCGTGGCTCCACAAGCGGCGCCCGCTTTCGGCGTCGAGCGCGACGAGACTGCCGCTCGCCGCCACAAAGACGACGCCGTTGTCGATCGCGGGAGACGTGCCTTCGTAGGTGCTCGACACGTCGGCATGCCACGCGCTGACAAGCCGGCTCCTCCCGCCGATCGTCGCTAGCTTGAACGCGTGCACGCCGTCGCCGAGATCGATGTAGACCCAGACCACGCCCGTGCGATCAGTCCAAATCGCCGGAGCGCAAAAAAGTTTTTCGCCAAGCTCGATGGATTGCAATGTGCGCCCGACGCCTTCCAGGCTGGTTCGATCGAGCAGCCGCAAGACTGCGTCTTTCCCTCCCTGGACCGCCATGAGGGGCGTGGCGCTGTTCTGCTGGCGCGGCAAGAGCGCCGGCGAACTGCTTCCGACGTCGAGATCGCTTGACTCAAGCTCCGCGTAATCGCTCGGCGTGTAATAGCCAAGGAGGCGGCTCACGTCTGCGCTGAGCGAAAGCACCGAATCGCCGTAGTCGCCCTGGCCTGCGTCGAACGGACCGTTCCCCGTCGCGACGTAGACGCGCCCTCCCATCGATGGATCGGGGTCGACCACCACCCCGCTGCGCGACCACATGCCGGAGCGTTGTCGCGAACACGATTGCGGATCGATGAGCGCATGCTGCGAGCTGCAGAGTGCGTTGAAGACGAACCTCGCGCCGTCGCTCAATCGAATCGCAAGAACGTGGCCCACGTACGGCGTCGCGTCGCCATAGTAGCCGGACGTTTGAGCGTACAGGTATCCGTTCGCGAGGTTGAGGGGTGAGGGGTTTTTTTCCGTCTCAGGAGCCGTCGTGATTCTCACGGGGAACCCGCGGCCGCGCAACTCGCGCCCACTCGCAGGATCGAGCTTGTGGACGAATCCGTCGACCCCCGGAACGTAGAGCGCTTTGCCGGCCGCATCGTAGGCGGGAACCGACGTCGTGATGTTCGGGCCGTGCGTCGCGAAGCTCCATGCGACGTGGCCGTCGGCAGCATCGATCGCGTAGCTCGAACCGTCTTTCGAGGTCAGGAAAAGCCGGTCGCCCACGACGATCGGCGCGGAATCCGCCGCAGCCGGAAGCTTGACGCGCCAACGCTCGCGCAACCCCGCGACGTTCGCGGTGCTGAGGGCTTGATCCGCGGAATACCCGCTACGGCCGGCGTCGTGACCGAACACCGGCCAATCCGATGCATACGCGGCGCTTGCCGGGATGACCAACATCACGATGAGGACGGCGACCCTAACCATGCGAATATTGTCCCCGTTCGGGCGTCAGCTGAATCGTGCGCCTTTCCATCACGGAGGGTCCGTTCTCATCATGCGCAGGAAGATCTTCATCCTGGGAACGGGAGCGGCGATCGCGGCCTGCTCCATCCGCTCGACTGCCGTTGGCTATCCCATCTACGCCGACCAGCTGAACGGCCACTTCGGCGCCGATGTGCGGGGAGACGATTTCAAAGGCATCCAGCGCGCGCTACTGCCCGACGCGCTCGCGGGGACGGACATGGGCGTGAAAAACCCCGCGCCCTCGGGCGCGAGCCGTGTGATCCTTCAGAACCTTCCGACAATTTCGATGCAAGGCATCCCGGGCAACGTCGGCGATCCCGGTTCGTGCGAGGCCCAGTCGTTCGGCTACTGCCTGGGCGCCTACACCGCCGCCCGCAACCCCGACGGTAGCAGCAAATGGAGCGCCGCCCTTCCGAGCAATCAGCCGAGCGCGGCATGGCTCTACCAGTGGGCGCATCAGCAGTCCGGCAAGACGTGTCCGAGCGGCACGAAAGCGGCCGTGTATGCCACCAAGCTCGTCACCACCGGTTCTCCGAGCGCGGCGGCCTATCCGTACAATCCGAGCGACGCGACGACGGTGAAGGGAATCTGCTCCTACATCGAGTCGCTGAACGTGACCGGCATCGGGCTGGCTGCTTCACGGCTCTTGGTCGGGTCGTACAAGGCGTTCTCGGGTCTCACCGATCAGGAGTCGCAATACCTTGACGCCTTCAGAGCATTGATCCGCGCCGGGCACGCGATCGCGTTCAACGGTCTCGTCGCCAACGACTATTGCATCCAAAGCCCGCCGCTGGTGAACGACGCCTTCACCGCGCCGAAGGGTTTCATACCTGGATCGGGTCACGGCCAAGTCATCGTCGGCTACGACGATTCGAAGGGGCCGCGCGGCGCGTTCCTCGTTCAGAATAGTTTCGGCCCGGGCTGGAATCCGGGGCCATCGGACGATATCGGCTACAATGGGCGCATCTGGTGGGGTTACGGCGCATGGTTCAAGGGTCAAAGCTATGCGCTGGTGATGTATCCAAATTTGACGAAGCCGCCTGTCGGCCAACGGCTGCATTCGACGGGCGGCTCGGGCGCGGTGGATATTTTCGTGCGTAGCGCCAAGCGCTATTCCGAGGGCGGGCGGCATTATGCCGTGCTCGTGCTGCACGCCGCCGAGGCGATCACGCTCTCGAAACTCGAGATCGTCGGCGCGAACGGCACGGCCGCCGGCATGCGGTTGCCAACTGCGCAAGCCCTCGCCGACACGATGCGCTTCGGCTATTCATATGTCCAGCGGGAAACGGAGTTCTTGCCGGGCCGCTACGAGGCCGCGATCTCCGCGACCACCGGCAACGGCCGACGCGCCACCTATCGCGGACTCGTCGAGATCACCTAACGCCGAATCGGCGTCAGCGTTTCACCACTTGGCTCCACAGCGCGACGCCGAGGAACATCGGCGTCCACTGGCCCACCAGAATCGATTCATGTTTTCGACCGGCCAAGTAGAGGCCGATCGACGACAGCGCCGCGAGTCCGGCAAGCGACAGCAGCGCCGTGCGCATCGTCGAGTTGACCGGCTCGCGGCTCAACGCGGATTCGAGCGTGGAGCTCACGCGATGCGCGGTTCTGCCGAAATCGGTCCGTGCGGCGCTGCGCATCGCATCGGCGGCGGCTTCAGCCGAGGCCGTGGCCGTGCGCGCGGCTTGTCGCGATACTTTTTGGATCTCCTCAGCGGCTCGATTGAAACTTTCCATGGCTAGCCGATCCTTTCGCATCGAGGGCAGTCGTGCGTTCCTTTTTCCCGTTGGGGGGCATCCATAAACGACGCTTCCGCCGCGTTTTCAATGCGGCTGCCCGGCGCGGGCGATCGTGCCAGGCGCAGTCGAGCAGGTGATCGTTCACCATGCCGACGGCTTGCATGAACGCGTAGCAGATGGTGGGACCGACGAAGCGAAAGCCGCGTTTGCGCAGATCATCGCTCAGTGCCTGCGAACGCTGCGTGGACGCGGGCAGCTCGGAGATTCGTCGCCTTCGTCCGTCAATCGGAGCGCCGTCGACGAACCTCCAAACGTATGCGTCAAAGCTGCCGAATTCGCGCCGCACGGCCAGAAACGCTTGGGCATTCGCCACCGTCGATTCGATTTTCAAACGGTTGCGCACGATACCGGGATCGCTCATGAGCTTCTCAATGCGTGCCTTCGTGAAGCGCGCGACGCGCGCAGCATCGAATCCGGCGAAGGCCTCGCGATAGCGGGCGCGTTTTCGCAGGATCGTCTCCCAGCTCAGTCCGGCTTGCGCGCCCTCAAGCAGCAAGAATTCGAACAGCGTGCGATCGCGATGCGACGGGATGCCCCACTCTTCGTCGTGGTAGCGCATCGCAGGCTCACTTCGAGCCCACGGGCAGCGTCTCGGGGTCATGCAGCGTTCAGCTAGGTCTGAACCGCAAAGGCCGTCTCCACCGGCACGCCGCAAGCCAGCGTTTGGTACACGACGCAGTAGCGCTCGGTCTGGCGCTGCAACCGCTCGAGCGTCGCCGAATCGATATCGCCTTCCAAATCGAATCGCAAGCGGATCGTCTTGAAGCCGACCGGCGCTTCTCTGTCGACGCCGAGCGTTCCGCGAAAATCCAGGTCACCTTCGGCGCTGATGCGTCCGCCGCGAATGGCGATGTCCGAATTCGTGGCCACCGCGCGCAGCGTGACGCCCGCGCAGGCGACAAGCGCCTGCAGCAGCATGTCGCCCGAGCACACGAGCGAGCCGTCTCCCCCGCTCGACGGATGCAACCCGGCGATCGCGAGCGCGCGCCCGGTTTGCACAGAGCACGACAAGTTTTCGGGGTCGTCGATCGAGCCCTCGGCGCGCAACCGGATCAACGCCGCGTCCGGCTTGGCTCGATACAGGTCTTTCAAGCCGGATTGAGCGGCGCGAAGTGTGGTGGAATCCATGACGGACCTCCCGCGCGGGCGCAAGTACGACAGCGTCGTCTGACTCGTACGTTTTCGGCGTCGTATGGTCATCCCTCGGGAGGGACGTACGCGCGCGCGGCGCGGGCAGTAAAGGCGACCTGAAGCGCCGAACCGCCGCTGGACAGCGCCGATGGAGGTTGCTCTATGCCGCGGTACATAGTCGAACGCACTTTCAAAGATGGGTTGACGATCCCGGTGACCAACGATGGCGCGCAAGCCTGTCGCTCCATCGTTCAAAACAACGGCGGTGTCGGAGTGACGTGGGTACATTCCTACGTTTCAAAGGATCATAAGAAGACGTACTGCGTGTACGATGGCCCCGACGAGAAGGCCATCCGTCTGGCGGCAGAACGCAACGGCCTGCCCGTTGACGCGATTTCGGAAGTCAGCGTTCTCGACCCGTACTTCTACCACTAACCACATCGCACGCAAGCATGCCGCACGAAAGTGAGGCTATCGCAAACCGGAGACGATCTGCGCGCTTACCGAGCGGCACGGTTACGTTTCTCTTCACCGACGTCGAAGGCAGCAGCCAGCGCTGGGAAGCGCACCGCGAGGAGATGAAACGCGCCGTCGCGCGGCATGATGCGTTGATGCGCGCGACGATCGAAAAGCATCGCGGCTACGTCTTCAAAACCGTCGGCGACGCGTTCTGCGCCGCGTTCGATGCGCCGCTCGACGCCGTCGGCGCCGCGATCGACGCGCAGCACGCGCTTGCGAACGAAGATTTTTCTACCGTCGACGGGCTGCGCGCGCGCATCGGCCTTCACACCGGCCACGCCGACGAACGCGATGGCGACTACTTCGGTCCCGCAGTCAACCGCGTCGCGCGGCTCATGTCCATCGGCCACGGCGGGCAGGTACTTTTGTCAGCCGCAGCGCGCGAGCTCGTCCACGGCGATCTTCCGCCAGGCGCGTCGCTAATGGACCTCGGTCCGCACCGCCTGAAGGACCTCGCGCACGTCGAACACGTCTGGCAGCTCACGCTCGCCGATTTGCCGCGCGAATTCGCCCCGCTGAAATCGCTCGACATGCTTCCGAACAACCTTCCGATCCAACCGACGAGTTTCCGCGGCCGCGAGCTCGATCTCGAAAAAGTCAAGTCGCTGCTCGCCAAACATGCGCTCGTGACCTTGTTCGGGGCCGGCGGCGTCGGCAAGACGCGCCTTGCCGTCCAAGCGGGCGCCGAACTCCTCGACCGCTACTCCGACGGCGTGTGGCTCGTCGAGCTTGCGCCCATCACCGACCCGGGGCTCGTATCGAGCGTTGTCGCCAAAGCGTTGGGGATGAGCCAGGAAGGTCAGCATGCGGATGACCCCATTCCGCAGTGGCTCAAACGCAAACAGCTGTTGATCATCGTCGACAATTGCGAGCACGTGTTGGGGGCGGTGGCCGCGCTGGCCGATGCGATTTGTCATTCATGCGGCGACGTACGAGTGCTGGCGACATCGCGCCAACCCCTCGGCATCGACGGAGAAGCGGTGTTTCGGCTGCCGTCCCTTGCGGTGCCGGAGCCGATCGGAAGGCTCGCCGCAGAAGACGTGGCTCAGTATGGCGCGATCGCGCTGTTTGTCGATAGAGCCAGCGTCGCGGATTTGCGCTTTGCCCTCACCGACGACAACGCTCCGATCGTCGCCGAGATCTGCCGACGTCTCGATGGCATTCCGCTCGCCATCGAGCTTGCCGCGGCGCGGGTGAAAGTGCTGAGCATTTCCAATCTCGCGCAGCGCTTGAACGAGCGCTTCAGAATTCTCACCAGCGGAAGCCGTACCGCATTGCCGCGCCAGAAAACCCTGGCTGCGCTCATCGATTGGAGTTACGACCTGCTCTCAGCGCAGGAGCAGACCTTGTTCAGCCGCGCGTCGGTCTTCGCCGGCACCTTCACGCTTGATTCCGCGGCGTCGATTTGCGCCCGCGACGGCATCGAAGCAGTGGACGTGCTGGATCTGACCGCATCGCTGGTGGACAAATCGCTCGTGGTCGCCGACACCGGAGGCGATCAAGAGCGCTATCGCCTGCTCGAGTCCACGCGCGAGTATGCGCTCGCGAAGCTCGTTGCGAGCGGCGAGAGCGAGCGCTTCGCGCGCCGCTACGCCGAGTTCTTCCGCGGCGCGGCCCAAGAAGCTGATACGCAGCTCGACGCGATCCCGCTCGGCGAGTGGCTTGCGCGGCTCGAGCCCGAGGTGGAAAACTTCCGCGCGGTCTTGGAGTGGGCGCTCGACAAGGCGCGCGACGCCCCGCTCGGGGGCGCGATTGCCGGCGCGTTGGAGATGTTTTGGTGGCATGGCGGACTCGAGGCCGAAGGTCGGCGCTGGATCGAGGCGGCGCTGCGTCAAATCGACGAAGGCGCGCAGCCACAGGTTGCGGCTCGCCTGCGGCGGGCCAAGGCGCTGCTCACCTCGCGTCTGCTGTATTCGTAACGGGGTCGATTCGTAGCATGCCGCTCGATCTTATCGGCACCGTCGCTTCAGTCGGGACGTTCCTTGTGATCGGCGCGACCGCCGTCGCGGCCGCCATTCAGTTGCGGCACATGCGGGCCAGCAATCAGCTCGGGGCCTTGCTCGATTTGGAGCGTGAGTTCCGCGCTCAGAACCTCCAGGACTCGTTCCGGTTTGTCGAGCACGAGCTCGCCGATAGACTCCGCGACCGGTCGTACCGCGCCGAGCTCGAACGGATCGGATTCATCGACGCGCGCAGGCATCAGGAGATCAACGTCCTCAATTGGTTCGACGAAATGGGCGCGGTGCTGAAGAACCGCCTCGTCGACGAGAACGCGTTCATGGATCTTTTCAGCCGCCTCGCGGTGCAGCATTGGGAGACGCTCGCGCCCGCCATCTCGATCCTGCGGCGCCGGCGTGGCGGCGGCCAGAACGTCAACTTCGAATACCTCGCGATCCGCGCGCGCGCCTGGCTCTCGCGCTATCCTGAAGGCGTCGTTCCGAGAGGCATCGTGCGCGTCCCCGTGCCCGATGCGTGGCTAGGCGAAGACTCCGCGCGTTCTAGCTGATCTCCAGAGAGGCTTAGCGCCCGCGATCGAGCCGCACGGCGTCGCCGAGATTCGAATTGCCCTCGAGGAACTTGACCCCGTCGACTTCGTCGGCATGCGGTCCCGTATAGCGAAGGATGAACAGTCCGTTGCGCACGTCGACGACGTAGATGAGGCCGTCGCGAATGACCGGATAGCTCCAGAACGCGACTTTGCTCGATCCTCGCGTGAGCGCCGGATCCTCCGTCGCCACCGCCGCGAGCGGCACGGGAACGAACGAGCCGACCTGAACGGGCGTTGCTGGATTGCTGATGTCGCTCACCTGCAGGCCTCCCGAATGCCACGCAACGATCGCGAGATCGGGAAGCACCGTGGGATTGTGCGACGAGAAGCTCGCGAACTGCTCGGTGCGAGCGTCGTCGGCGGATGTGCCGCAAAACGATTGCGCGTCCTCGGCGATCCGGTACTCGCCCACGATCGTCGGATGCGCCGGCTGCGAGATATCGATCAGCCGTTCCCAGCCCCACGGACAGCCAGCGCTGGGGTCGGTGTACGTTCCGTACACCTCGTCGGTAGTGAGGACGAACGGACGGCCAGGCACTTTCACGGCCGAGTGCCCGTTCGGACACGCACGCGCGCAGTGCTGCGGAACGGCGCTCGCATCTGCCGGCGTTTGCAGCCACACCGGCCGGTCTTTCGGCGCCGTGAGCAAGTCGTCGTTCAATGATAGCACCGTGCCGGGCGTGGCATCGTTCGCGACCGATGTCGTGTCCAAAACGAGGAATTGACCGGCCTCCATCGCGAGGTACGCGCGCGCGCCGTCGCCGGAGATGCCCATGGAATGCACAAAAAGATTGCAATCGTAGGGACCGCATTTGTCGGGCGAATGCGGGATCGTCGGATAGTCGCCCTGATGCGTGCCGGGAAACAGGCCATTCCAATTGCCTTCGGCTACTTCAGACACCGCGCCGCCGTCAGGAACACGGCTGATGTCCGCGACCAGCAGATTCGGGATGGACGGATCGGTGAGAATGCTCGGAGTGGAGAGGTATAGCAGGGCTCGATCCGGATTCTTTGGATCGACCCACAAGAACATCTCGTGCGGTTTGACCGGTCGTCCGGCGCGCGACGTCGGAATGTAGCGCGAGATGAACTTCGGCCGCGTCGGATCGCTGAGGCCGAAAAACTTGATGTCGAACGGAAACTGAGCGTCGGTGCCGCGTTTGCAAGCGTGGAGCAAAAGGCTGCAGCGAAAATCCATGACGATGAGCAATTTTTTCGCGGGCCAGACGCGCAGCTCGCGCGTGGTGATGCCGATGTTGCCGGCATAGGGCCGTCCGATCTCGCCCACGATCGTGGGATCCGCCGGATTTGCGACGTCGACGATCAGCACGCCGGGGTGAGGGTGCGGGCACGTCGTTCCGGACGGGGTTCCGGTGAGTCCGACGCACAGCGAAGAGCCGTCCGTGCGGTTGCCGACGTATACGTAGTGATCGAAGATCGCCAGCGCCGCGTTCATGCCGCGGTGATACAGCGAGCTCTGGCCGATCAGCTGGACGTTCAGCGCCGAGCCTTGCGGCAAGCTCGCGCCATGCGCGTCCATGCCTGTGCCGTTGCTTACGAGCAGCATGGCCAGCGTCGCAGCGATGACAAAGCGTGGGTCGACCGTCATGACGCGAGTCTCCAGGGTGATGAGGCGTCGGGCATTCGACCGCGCGGCGGCTCGAACCCGCCCGCCAACGTTCCTAGATGCTCCATTGCCATGCGTTCCACGACTCCACGACCGGGTTCGGCGAAAAGCCCTTGAAGTCGACGCTGATTGGTTCTTGCTGGCGCTGCCACCACAAGAAGATGACGGGGTTGTCGCGCGCCAGCAACTCCTCGATCCGAAAGTAGGCCCGGCGCCGAGTGTTCCGATCGTACGAGGCAAGCGCCACCTGCTGCTCGCGCTGCATCTCGGGCGTGCAGTACCGAGAATCGTTGTAGCCGTTGGGCGGAACCATCTCGCACAGGAACTGCGACGAATTGTCCGGATCGATGCCGGAATACCACGGCGTGGTGATGAGGTCGAATTTGCCGCCGTGCATGATGCCGCCCATCCCCGCAGCCGCGTACAACACATCGAGCGGGTAGGCCTTGATCTCCGAGTCGATGCCGACGGCTCTCAGCATCGATTGCACGAGCACGACCACTTTTCGGTGCGTCGCGTCGGCGCTATCCGAGACGAACAGAAGGCGGAGGGGCTCGCCTCCCCGGCGGGCGAGTCCGTCGCTGCCGATCGCATAGCCGGCTTGGACGAGCAAGGCCTTCGCTCGCTCGGGATCGTACGACGGCGGCCGCGCAGCCGGATTGAAGGCCCAGAGCCAGTCCGGCAAGTCTTCGCTGGCCATTTTTTCTTGACCGTCGGTCAACGTCGTGACGAGCCGCTCCTTGTCGATCGCAGACATCACGGCGGCGCGCACGCGAGGGTCTCGCAAGGGCTCGTGCGATAGATTCACCTCGATGCCTTGGTAGCCGTTCATGTCGTCCCAAACGACCCGCACGTCAGGGATGGTTTTGATCTCCTGATACGTATTGATCGAAGCTTGGTACATATAGTCGATCGCGTGGGTGCGCAAGAGCTGGATGGACGTATGCTCGTCGGGGATCACTTCGATGCGGATCTGGCGCAGTCGGGGAGGTCCCAAAAAGAACGCGTCGTTCGCGGAAAGCAGGATGTGGTCTCCGTGAACCCACTCGACGAAACGAAAGGGGCCATCGCTGACCGAAGGATTCGCGTTGAACGCGATGTGGTTGATATTCGGGTACTTCGCAAGAACGTGGGCGGGGACGACGTCAAATGGCTGGTCGCTCTCGGCGAAAAACGTGTCGACGAACGGCGCAAAGGGATGTTTCAAGCGCACGATCAGCGTGCGGCTATCGGGCGTGTCGATCGCCCGGATGTCGTCGTAGCCGTGGCGCGAGATAACGTCGTTGACGGGGTTCATGATCGCTTGCCACGACCACTTGACGTCTTGGCTCGTCACCGGCAAGCCATCGGTCCAGCGCGCGTTGCCGCGCACGCGGTAGGTCACGCTGAGTCCATCCGCGCTGATGCCGCCGTTTTTTCGGCTGGGCACGCTGACTGCAAGCATCGGCACCGAATCGCCGCGCTTATCCGCCGAGATCAACGGTTCGAACATCAGGCGGTCGACAAACCCGTCGGCGGTCGTGGAATCGAGCAGCGGGTCGAGCGTTTTCACGTCTTGCGGCAACGCGACGCGCAGCACGCCCGGCTGCGTCCATGCGTGGCGCTCGTTGCCAACGCCGACCTGACTCGCGACTTTCGCGCAGCCGAAGCCCGCGATGACGCACGACAGTGCGGCGAGAGCGGTCCAGCGACGTAAAAGGGATTGCGGCATTTTCCCCCTGAAAGCACGGCAATGAATATGCAGGGTGACATCGGCATTGCCAGCACTCCCGATAGCGGGCCGGCATCGCCGGTGACCGGCATCGACTGGTCGATCTTCAATCATCACGGCGCCGGTTTCTTCATCCTCCTCTGGGGACTGACGGCGTTGATCGCCGGCCTCCAGTGGCCGCGCCGCACGTGGTTGCGATTCGTGCCGCCCTTGACCTTGTTGGGACTGGTCGAATTTCTCATCCTGCGCAACGACCCGAAAGCGTGGCCCACCGGCCCCATCGGTTTTTGGGTCAGCTTCCAAGATCCGGCAGTCTTGGAGCACCGCGTGTTCGTGCTCTTGATCCTCGCGATCGCCGTCGTCGAATGGTTTCGCGCCGCAGACCGCTTGCCGCCCCTCTTGCAACGATTCGCGCTTCCGGGTCTCGCGGTTTTTGGCTCCGTCTTCCTCTTCTTCCACATCCATGGCGGGCTGGCGACGCAGCACCTGATGCAGCAGATGTCCGACCCGAGCATGGCGGCCGATCCAAGCATGCGGAATATGACCGCGTCGATGCGATTGGTGAAACGGGAGCATCTCGTTTTCTCGCTGACGGGGTTCGGGCTTGCCGCAGCCAAGCTGCTCGCGGACAACGGACTGCTCAAAGGCCGGCTCGGCGCGACGCTGTGGTGCGTCTTCGCGATCGTGTTGGGCGTCTATATGCTCAGCTACTCGGAGTAGAAACTGGCCTGGTTTTTCGTTCTCGCAAGAATTTGAAGAACTCGCCGCCTTCCCGCAATCGTCGCTTCATGAGCTGCGGATCGCGCAGCATACCGCCGAACAGCGAGAACATCTTGCGCGGGCGGAAATAGAACTTGCGGTAGAACTCGTCAAGCGAGTTGAAGATCATCGTGGAGCTGAGGCCGGGGTAGCTCAGCGCCGCGGCCTGGATGCCGTGGTCGTCCACCAGCTCACCGCTCTCGGTGCGCAGCCAGCCCTGCTCTTGCGCCTGCCGGTAGAGCTCCGTGCCTGGATAGGGCGCTGCCAGCGACACCTGGATCGTCTCCGGCTCCATCTCGCAGGCGAAACGGATCGTCTCGCGGATCGTCTCCGGCGTCTCGCCGGGGAGTCCGAGGATGAACGTGCCGTGAATCGTTATCCCCAGTTCCTTCGCATCGCGCGAGAACCGGCGCACGATGTCGAGCCGAACCCCCTTCTTGATATTGTTCAAGATCTGCTGACTTCCCGATTCGTAGCCGACGAGCAGCAGGCGGAGGCCGTTGGCCTTCATGATCTCCAGCGTCTTGCGCGGAACGATCGCTTTCGCGTTGCACGACCAGGTGAGTCCTAGGCGCCCCAGTCTTCGAGCGATCTCTTCGGCGCGCGGGATATCGTCTGTGAACGTGTCGTCGTCGAAGAAAAACTCGCGAACGTTGGGAAAGTAGCTCTTGGCGCGCGTCATCTCAGCTTCGACGCTGTCGGCGCTGCGCACGCGATAGTGATGGCCGCCGATCGTCTGCGGCCAGAGGCAGAACGTGCACTTCGAGCGGCAGCCTCGGCCCGTGTAGAGCGACACGTACGGATGCTGCAGGTAGCCGATGAAGTAATTTTCGATGGTGAGATCGCGCTTGTAGACGTCGATCACGGATGGCAGCGCGTCCATGTTCTCGATCTGCGGCCGCGGCGGCGTCAACGCGACGTGGCCGTTGTCGCGGTGGGCGATGCCCGGCACCTCGCGCAGCGGTTTGCGCATCGCGACGTCACGGCACGTGTAGTCGAACTCGCCGACCGCCATCCAATCCACCGCGGGTGCGGCATTCATCGAGGGCAGGGGAAGCACGCCGACGTGCGCGCCGACCATGCCGACCATGACGTCGGGGTTCTCTTCCTTCAAACGCGCCGCAAATTTTGCGTCGCCGGCGAACGATGGCGTGCTCGTGTGCAACACCACCAGCTCGTAGTTCTTAGCAAGCGGAGCGACTTGCTCGACCGTCAGATCATCGGGCGGCGCATCGATGAGCCGGCTGCCCGGGACCATCGCCGCGGGCTGCGCGAGCCAGGTCGGATACCAAAAGGAGCGGATCTCCCGGCGCGCTTGGTAGCGCGAACCGGCGCCTCCGTCAAAGCCCTCGTAGCTCGGCGGGTTGACGAACAGCGTCTTCATCACGTCAGTCGGCATGGATATCGCCCTTAGGCCCGCTGGATTGCAAACCCTCCGCTCGCGGTTCGCCCCGAGCCGACGACTAGAAGAGTCGCTTTAGAAACGCCTCGTGCTTGTATGACGACGAGTTTCCGAAGTGCACCACCACGGCGCGCTCCGACGGAACGACGTACAGAGCTTGACCGGCCGACCCGCTGGCATAGACGAGGTCGGGTGGCGCGTGCGGGGCTCCCAGCCACCAGGCAAGACCGTAGCTAGGGTTGACCGCCGAGCCCTGAAAGCACTCTGCGAATTCTGCATGGCGCTCGCAAACGAACTGGCCATACTTGAGCCATTCGTGCGCCGAAACGAACGCGCCGGTGGGCAACGGGTGCGTTCCATCGGAGAGCGCGCGCCACTTGCCGATCCGCATGCCGATCGGATCGAGCAGCCGCTGCTGAAGGTAGTCGTGCGGAGTCTGTTTGCGGGGTTCGAGCTTGCGTGCGAGGACGGCTCCGAAAACCTGCAGCGCGATCCCGCTATACGTGAACCTGGTTCCCGGCTCGTTCTTGAGTTCGACCGCAAGCGCTTTTGTATACGTCGGGACGGCCGAGCCCAACCCGCCGAAGCCGATGCCGCTGGTGAGCTGCAGCAGGTGCCGAAGCGTCACGCGCCGTTTCCACGCGTCGGCCTCCCATTGCGGAAATGTCTCAGCGACGCGCTCGTCGAGCCGGAGAAGCCCATCGCGTTCGGCGGCAACCGCGGTGACGCCCCAGAAGCTCTTCGTGCCGCTGTAGAGCGCGTGCGGAGTGGACGCGTCGTAGCCTTCGCCATATGCTTCAGCCACGATGCGACCATTGTGCGCCACGACGAGTGCATGCAACGCGTGCTTGCGCGCGTACTCGAGCGCGTTCTCAGGCAGGGAAATCACCGCGCTAGCGTTGGGGCCAGAGTCTCTCGGAGAGGTACGTCCATTCGAGCGCCGTGGTGTGCGCTTGCTCCGCGATGTTTGCGCCGTACGCGTGGCCGCCTTCGACCACTTCGTAGAAGAGATACGGCACGCCCATGGAGGCGAGCTTGGCGGCGAACTTGCGCGCTTGCTGCGGCCCGACCCGGTCGTCCTTGGTGGTCGTCCAAATAAAAGGCTCGGGATACGCGACGCCGGGCCTGAGATTCTGGTAGGGCGAGATCGAGGCGAGGAACGCGCGCTGCGCGGGGTTTGAAACGCTGCCATATTCACCGACCCACGACGCGCCGGCTTCGAGCTTTTCATAGCGCAACATGTCGAGCAGCGGAATCCCGATGTCGACCGCGTTCCACATCTCCGGGTGCTGCGTGAACTCGACGCCCATCAGCAGCCCGCCGTTGGACGCGCCCTGAATGCCCAGGTGACGCGGCGAGGTGATCTTGCGGGCGACGAGATCGCGCGCCACGGCATAGAAGTCGTCGTAGGCGCGCTGACGGTGCGTGGTGAGCGCCGCGTCGTGCCACGCCGGCCCGAACTCACCGCCGCCGCGGATGTTGGCGAGGACGAAGACGCCGCCATGCTCGAGCCAGAGCTTGCCGACGTCCGGCGCATAGTACGGCGTCAAAGAGATCTGGAAGCCGCCGTAGCCGGTGAGGACGGTCGGATTCGATCCGTCGAGCGCCATCGACTTCGGGCGCACGATGAAATACGGGATCTGAGTGCCGTCCTTCGACCTCGCTTCATGTTGTTCGACGACGTCGCGCGAGGCGTCGAATTGCGCCGGGAGGGACTTCACCTGGGATATCGATCCGGAGGCGGCATCGACGCGATACAAGGTCGTGGGCGCGAGGAAGCCGGTGGAGTCGATGTATGCGGTGTCGTCGCGAAGGTTGACGTCGTCCACGTTGATCGACGCCTCGATCGGAAGCTCCAGCTGGCGCTTCGTCCAACGATCGCTTCCCGGGGGCGTGAAAACCAGCCCCCGGCCTTTGACGTTCAGGTAGCTGACGACCAACAATCGGCTCTTCGTCGGCACGACTTGGTCGAGCGTTTCGCGCGGGCCGGGCGCGTAGACCAGGGTCGGCACGACGTGCTCGGGATCGGCTTGAATCGCGCGCAAATCGAGCGCGAGGAGCGAACCTTCCGGCAGCGTACGGCCGGCGACGGTCCACGGCTGGTTGATGCTGAGGATCAGTCGGCCGGCGACGAGTCCGTCGATGTTCACTTTTTCCGGTATGGCCAGCCGCCGCGTCGCGCTGTCTCCAAGCAGGTAGTACTTGCTCGTGAAGAATGTGACGTCGCGCTCGATGAGCGCGAGCCGATCGCCCGCGCCGTCGCGTAGGACGAGCGGAGCGGCGTCGACGTCGGACGGCATGCCGCGAAAGACCTCGCTGGCGCCCGCCAGCGGCTGACCACGCTTCAGGCGCCTGACGTCGTACGCATAGCCCGAACTCGTGACCTCGCCCGGCGTCCATGCTCGCGCGACGAGCAGCGTGTCCACATCTTCCGACGCGATATTCTGCTTGCCGCGCGGCAGCACGAAACCGTTGGGGATGAACCGGCGCTTCGCGACGTCGAACTCGCGGATGGTTTGGGCGTCTTCCCCGCCATCCGAGAGGAAGACGAAGCAATTGCGCTGCGCGGGCGGCACGCAGGCTGCGCCCTGCCACACCCAGTTCGCGTGCTCCGCTTTGGCGAGTGCGTCGAGGTCCAGCACGGTCGTCCAGACCGGCGCCGATGTCGCATAACTCGGTATCGAAGCGCGGCGCCAAATGCCGCGCACGTGGTCCTTGTCTTGCCAGAAATTGTACAGCTCGTCGCCGATCCTCATCGGATATGGGATCCGCTCTTTGGATTGGTCGATCTTCAGCGTTTCTGCGTAGAACGAGCGATAGTGTGGGTCATTCTGAAGGACCGCTATGGTTTTGGCGTCCTGGCTTTTGACCCATGCCAGCGCCCGCTCGCCATGAACCTGCTCGAGCCACAAGAACGGATCGGCGCCGTTCGAGATGGCGGCCGACGCGACGACAAGCGAGGCGAGCAGCAGACAAAGCGCCGCGAGCGGTATGTACTTCATGGCATGCTCCTTACGAGAAGGAATGCGACGTCATCACCAGTGTTGCACCAGCATCAAGCTGATCGAGCGTCCGGAGAGCGAATATGCGTCGGTTGGCAACGGCCCGAAAAGACCGGGATATGGCACGCCGGCGCCGAGCAGCGTGAATCTGTCCGCGTAGGCATTCGTGAGGTTGGTGCCGGACAGCGCGACACCAGCGTGGCCGCGGTTAAATCCGATGGCGGCATCGAGCAGAGCGAATGCCGGCCGATTGAGATCGTTGTTCACGCTTTCGTAGCCGACGTTGCCCGCCCACCAGAAGCCCGCCGCAGGCCGATGCGACGCCGCTACGTGGGCGCGATGAAGCGGCACGCCTTGGAATTGTCCGAAGGGCACGAAATTCGCGTTCATCGGGTCGACGATATCGGCCGGCACGGCGAGCGGGTATGCGGAATTGATGTCGTAACCAAGCTCGACCGATGTGCCACCGCCGATCGGCTGATCCAACGTGATGGATGCGCCTTGCCACACCGCGGTCGCGACATTGACCGGATAACTCAGTTGCGGGTTCGATGGGCTCGCGTTGGCCGGTATCAGCTGCACGTCGTCGTTGCGCTGGTTGACGCGGTAGACGTCCAATTCGCCTCGTGGTGCGCCCGCGCTCGAACCGAAGAGATGCTCGACGTCGAGCTCGTATTCGGTCGTGTGATCCGGCTGAAGTTTCGGATTGCCGACGTTGATAAAACCGCGGGCGTCCGGCGTCGGCAGCGGCGTCGGAACGTACCGTTCGACGAGCGACGGCGGCTGGAAACCGGTGCCAATGGACGCTCGGACGACGAGCTCGGGTTTCGGCGACCACACCGCCGCGAAGCGCGGATCGAAACTGGCGCCGAATGTCGAGTAATCGCTGTAGAACATCGCCGCCGTGTAGCGGATTTTCGCGTTGGTGTCCCAGATGTAGCGTGCGAGGAACCAGCGCTGCGTCTGATAGAGCGACGCGCTGCGGAGCGTGCCGGGCAATGCGAGTCGTTCCGCGCGGACGTTTGCTTGGAGATTGAGATCAGCATTAGCCAGCGGCCGATCGAAGGCAAGATCGTCCTCGTCGATTCGATCGGTCGAGTCGCTCAGATACTCGGAAAGCCCATTGGCCGGGCCATCCACGGTCTGGCGCGCGACGCTCGTCACGTGCCGCAGCGTTAGCGAGGAGACTGCCGGTCCGCCGGCGACCTGCGTGCCGAGCGGCAACCGCGCATCGAGTGCATACCAATTGTTGATGGTTCCCCGATCGGACCCGGCAAAGCTCTCAAACAATTGTCCCGGGCCGGCCTGCGCTGGATTTGCCGGCGCGCTCAATGCCGCGGAAAGATCGCGCTCGGCTGCAAACGACAGATAGGTCGCTTCGACGAAACCGTCGCCGCCGTCAAAAGAGTATCGAAGCTTGGCGAGCCCGTCTGTACCGTCGATGGCGCTGCCCAGCGTGGCCGGTTTGCCGGTGGCGGCGTCGAGGATCGGGAAATCGCGGACTTCGCCGCCTTGATAGAGACGATGGAACTGCAGCGCGTAGCCCATGCGCTCGTCAGCGCCGGTCGCTTGGAGCGTCGTGCCTGTCGTGCCGAAGCTGCCGACGGAAAACCGAAGCAACCCGTGCGCAGCGGTCGTTGGTTCCAGCGTTTGGAAGTTCACCGCGCCGCCTTCGGTGTTGGCGCCGGCGTCCGAAGAGGGCGCGAGTCCGTACACGACTTCCACGCTGCCGAACTGAGCCGGGTCGAGGAGTGAGATATCGAAGTCGCCCGTGTCACCGTTATTCACCTCGTGACCGTCAATCTCGATCACGGCCTCCTTTGGGTCGGCGCCGCGCAAAATCAGCGTCGCCGGCAATCCGAGAGCTCCGCCGTTCGGCCTTGAAAGCGTCAGGCCGGGAAGTCCCGCAAGCGTTTGCGTGAATTGCGCGGCGCCTGTTGCGGACAGCACCTCCGAGTTGATCGAAACGGTCGGCGCCGAGCCTGCGGACAGCGCCTCGTTGCCGTGCACGACGACGGTGCCGAGCGAGACGAGCGCGCCCGCGGTGCGCGGGGCCAATTGAATGGTGAGTACGACGTTCGCGCCTGGTGCTATCGCGAGGATTCGCCCGCCGAGCGGCGTAAAGCCGGCGGCTGTTGCGACAAGGCCGTAAGTGCCCGCCACCACCGCGCCCATTTCGAACGCGCCGCGGCTGTCACTGTGCGCCGCGTAGCGATGAAGCGCCGACACAAGTTCGATGACGGCTGCGGCGATCGGCCGGCCGGCAATATCCGTGACCAGTCCGCGAACGGCTACGGCCGGTTCGGCCATGGAGCGAACTGGCGCCATGCTACAGCACGCACATGCGAGCGCCGCCGCGATCAAGGAGACGCGAGCTCTCGCCGCCACGCTTGCGATTTTCGTTGGATTGGTCAGTTCGAGCAGCTAGCGCACGGTCAGACCGTGAAGATCCACGAACCCGTCACTTGATTGCTTTGATTGCACGCGCTAAGCGCCAGCGATGCTGCGATGACTGCATATACGGGTCTCCACATCTAACGTAGTTCCTTTCTCATCGAACTGACAACACCACGTTCTACCAGTTCCCGCGGGGCCATTCCCCGTCCTAGTCGTCCAGCGCTGCTACGGGGCCGAAGGACGCGGGCCGGGGTGAGCGAAGCCTGCGCGTCCGCAGGAAGGAGCATACCATGCAGTTCGTCATGATCGCCAAGCACGCGCCAGAGCTTTGTCCGACCTCCAACTCGAAAATGAAGGCGCCAAGGACATGCCGGACCTAGCGAAGAGGCTCGGCGTCAAGATCATTACGATTAACGTCTATGGCCCCGATCATAAAATCCTGGCCGTCGTCGAGGCGAACGACATTGAAGCCGTGAGAGAATTCGTGATGCAAAGCCGCCTCGTCCAGTTCAACACGACGGCGGTGCACGCAACGTGGACCCTCGAAGAGGCCCTTGCGAAAGCGGATACCTTGCCCGCCTTCTTCTAGCGAGGACTCAAGCACCGCTGGCGTCGAGATCGACGCCCTCGGGGCGCTGCGGGCGTCGTGCTGGAAAATGCGGCGTGCCCGAAGCCGAGAAGAGCGGGTCGTACGGCCGACCCCGTCGTAGGTCACAGAGCCGCTGCGGGACCGACGTGGCGCTCGTCGGTGGCAGCGTGACCTGCTGGGACGTGCAGCCGGCGACGGCGATGACGGCAAGCGTGCCCGATGATAGCGCAAAAGCGACCGCTGCCGGCTCCTCCAAGCGCTTCGACCTCGCTTGCCGGAGCTGGGGGCCGCCAAGCGGGCGCCCGCACGGCAGGCGCGATTTCTCGCGCAGCTCTCAAAGGTTCGCGCGCGCGGGTCACACAAGTGCGTGGACCTGCTCCTACATACAACTCCATGGAGGGACGACCATGGTCTACCGCCAGTATCTCCTCGTCGCACTCGCAGCCGCCATCTTTGCGGCGGGCTGCAATACCAGCCAAGTTTCTCTGCCGCCGCCTGGCTCGTCGCACAGCGCGATGCCTGCGGTGACGCACATGTACCTTTCGATTAACAGCACAACCGGCAGCGTGCAGATTTACACGGTCCCGGTCACATCGGCCAGCGTCGCGACCGGCGCGATCATCGGCCTGAATGAACCAGAGGAATTGTTCGTGGACAAGACTGGACGGCTGTTCGTGCCGATCTTGGGAAGCGCGTCGAACACGGTTCAAGTCTATACGACGCCTGCAACGTCCGCGAGCACGCCGGCCTTCACGCTCACCACGCTCAGCACGCACCCGGAGGAAACGGCGGAGGATTCGTCGGGAAACGTCTACGTTGCGGTAACGAACAGCTCGACCTGCTGCATCGAGATCTTCCCCGGCCCCGTGAGCTCATCGGTGACCGCGTCGTCGGAGGTCACGGCGAATGGCGTGTCGCCGAACGGCCTCGGCTTTCCTTTCGGCATGGGCTTCGACTCGAGCAATAATCTCTACGTCTCCAGCACGACGTCAATCATACAATATACGCAGCCAATTTCGAGCACCAGCACGCCGGCGCAAAACGTGACGCCGAACTTCGATAATTTCGGGCTCGCGGTCGATTCGAGCAACAACATCTACGTGGCGAACGCGACCAGCGACGGGACGATCGATGTCTTCCACCAGCCGTTCGTGAGCGGCACGGGCACGCGGGCGTTCGGCATCACCGTCGCGGGAACGTTCCTCGCCGGCATGGCGTTCGACGGGTCCGGCAATCTGTGGACCGTCGACTCGGCCGGCAACGTCTACGAAATCGCCGCGCCGATCACATCGGCCAGCACGGCCACCAAGATCATAACGGTCGCGGGCGCCTACGGCATCGCCTTCGGACCGTAGATCGTCCGACTCGCTCGGTGGCCTGCGCTTTCGAATGGCCACCGAGCGGGATTTGGCCGCCGCCTGCGCCGCCGCTTCGTGGATTTCTACGCCAGGAGGATCGCCGACGGAGCACCAGCGCTCTATCTTGGCCGAAGAGAGCGACGCGCTCGTCGCCCATAGGCTCCGTCTACGAGCCCGGCAATCACCGCCGCGAGATCTTCCGGCAGCAGGCGGCGCGTCCACGACTCGATCGACATGCGGCGAGGGTTTGGCGGACCTTCTCGAGCCTAATTCATTCCCCGGTGACCGTGAGCGTGATGTTGGTCACCTCGACGCCTTGCGTCTTCAAGATCGACACGCTCTGCTGCTTCGTGCCGCCTGAGAGCGTGAAGTCGGCCGATTCTTGACCCTGCGACGTCTCGTGCGCGGTCTCGGAATTCGCGGGCAGAGCGGCTTGGTACCACTTGTACACTTTGTCGAACGGATCCCGAGTGGTGTACACTTGCGATGCCACGTGCTTTCCCGAAACGGTCGCGGTCGGCGCTGCGGCCAGCGTCGCGCCGGGATAGACGGGCAGCTTCGGCATGAGATCGTTCATCGCTATCGCCGCGCTCGCCATCGGCGGCGTGCTCGCGATCGTGTTTGACTGCGTTTCGGACGTGCTTTTTGCGCAGCCCAAAGCGAGCAGCGACCAGGCGATCAGCAGGACCGGCACACCGCGCTGCGCGCTAAGATAATCTGTTGGGAATCGTCGGCTCATCACAGCATCCTCTCTTTGCGACTGGAGGCAGCGTCTTCGGTACGTGAAACGGTTGCCCCGCTCGCGACGTCGCCGAGCGGATCGGCCTGTCGGAAGCCCAACTCAGCCTGCTGCGCACGGGTAAGGTCAGGGGCGTGCGCTTCGACACCCTTTCGAAGCTCTGCCTCGTCCTCGACTGCGCGCCGGGCGACATCCTCGACTACGATCGGGATGACACGGACCTGAATCCGAACGACGGTTAGTAGTCTACGGAACCGGGACCGTGGCGCACGGAGAGCGAGAATGCCGGTCCAGGTCCCATCTGAATCACAACGTATGTGTTGTTCGGCCCAGCCCAATACACCAGCCGTCCGCCAGCGCTGAAGGCTCCTCCGGAGAACTGCGATCGGTTCGCACAAAACCATCAGGAATGGCGGGGGCGACCTCGGCGACTATTTGTGCAAGGCGCGCGTCGGATGAATCACCCGGCATCGCAATCGTACAGTCGAACGTCCACGAGGGATGTTCGAACGAGGACGGGTCCGTTTCGTCCATGACGCTGCACGCCGTCAAATATTGCGCATCGAGCACGAGCGTTGTGTCGTAGCTCGGCACGTACTGATTGCCGTGATTCGTATCGGCTCGAATCGAGGCGAAGTCTTGAGGCGCCGCCGCGAGGCCCTGACGAACCATCGCCTGAAACGCTTGCGCTTCTGAGGCGGCGTGAGCCGCAGGTCCGGTGAGCGCAAGCAACACGACGAGCGCGAGAAGCGCGTTGCGAATGGCCACGCCGCCGGCCTCCTCAGAAGTACACGACGTTGAGTTTCGGCTTTGAGAACTTCGTGAGGCAGGCAGAACTCGTGATCGGAACGGCACCCGGGGGCAGCAGGTTTGTCACGATGAATCCGTGGTCGTCGGCATCCTCATGTGAAGCCCACGTGGACACGATCTTCGTAACGTCGACGGGACCCGGCTTCCCGTAGATGTAGACTTGCTCGGACCTGTTGTACGTCAAGTTTCCCACTGGGGCTTTCGTCCACGCCCGAGTCGCAGCCGCGACGCCGACATTGCAGCGCGGGCCACTGCCGTTCTGGAGCGTGAATTTCCGTGCGACGAAGGTCACCGTTCGCGATGCGTCGAGCGTCAAGCTGGCCGAATACACCTTGTGTTTTGCGAGCTTCGCAAGATCGAACGCCGCGCCGGCGTTCGCCGAAACCTGCACTGTGGCCGAAGACAGTTGTCCCTGCGAGCAAACGGCGAAGGGACCTTCGCTGTAGTTGAGGCCGAAAATCGCCGCCTCGTTCCCGGCGAAAACACCGCTCGTGCTGGCCCGGCCCGTCAGGTTGGATTCGTTCACCAGCCACGGAAACAACGCCGTGAAGTTGCCGGTCTTGTCGCCGGCTTGGAAGAACGCCGAGATCGGAATGGTATAACTGCAGTTGCTCACACTCGGCGCGCTCCAGCGGACGACAGTTACCGTGTGGCTGGGCTCGAACGATTCCGTGCTCGCCGTCGCGCCGGGTCTATAGCAGTAGTGCGAGCTCTCCTTCGACGTTTGCTTGCCGGCATAGGCCTCGACCGCGTAACACGCGCCGTCGTATCCCTTCGATGGCTTGGAAATAACGTAGAGCTTCGACTGCGTCGTCCCCACCAGATCGTGCCGACCTTCGTCCACCCGGTAGATCTCGTAGCCGGTGACGTTCTTGCTTGATTCGCGCCAGATCAGTTGGAGGTCGCCGTGCCGGACGGCCGCGTCGCAGATCGCGACCGCGAAGCCAAGTGCTGCTGCGCCGAATGCCGCTATGCAATCCGCTTTGCTTTGCACCGGGCGCAGATGCGTGGGTGCCCGAAGTGCCGCATGCGGGGGAGGGGTGGACTTCGGCGTGGGCTTCGGCGTGGGCGTCGTCAACCCGCCGCTGCACGTCACCGTGATGTTCGCCGTGTTGGATTGCGCCGAGGCCGGCGCGGTCACGAACAGCGTGACCGACCCCGTGCCGGAGCCGGTCATGGATCCGCTCGAGGTGACCGCGAGAAAGCCCGCCGGACCTATTTTCCCGGAATTCGAGTGCGTGTGTGTCTTCTTTGCGCCGGGATCGTAATAGGAGAAATAATACGACGTTGGCGTACTGGGGGGGCCAAAAATCGTGCCTTGAAACGAAACCGTGGTCGGGCAAGACCCCGTGTATGTCGACGGGGTCGCGGCCACCGTTGCGGTCACGGCCGAGGCGGGCAGCGGCGACAGCCATACCGCCGCGACGAACAATCCCAACGCGCTGAGGAGACGAAATTTAGTCGTGTGCCACATACCGTGATCTCCCTTTGAATGCGTTATTTTGCCGTGAGAGAAGTAACATAGGTCATCTTGTATGCACTCACACCCCGGGCGGCGATTGGTTCTGGCTATCTGCACGTAGTCCCCGAGCAATGAGGCGGGATGGGATGCCAGGGCTGCGGCGAGATTGCGATGGCGTCGTTCGAATAAGCGCGCATGTACTGAAAGGACACAAATCCGTAGCCGGCGTTGCCGAAACTTCTGCCGAAGCTGTTTCGGAAGATGAAATAGCCGCCACCGGGGAACGCGGCTGATCGACGGAAGCCGACGAGGTCGATGGAATGGCCGTCGAACATCGGAGGGTTAGAGCCCGTGTTGGCGCTGCGCGGATAGTCCTTGAGGAGTGGGACGCCATGGACGTTCACCGTGGCGAATGTACTAAGCCACCAGATTCCCGTAGCCACCGGTCGCCCCGATCGCAGGGTGGCGATCGCGTTTTGCAACTCCGCGCGCGTCATCCCTTTTGTGTTATCCCAAACCTTGAGTACCGTGAACGGATACTTCACCGGAAACATCGCCTGGGCTGACGCGATAGCCGCCTTGCTCGGCGTGTCGGGGTGTTTCGGGTGGTAAGCGGCCCGATACGGCATCTCTTTTGCAGTGGCGATGCCCCACGTTTGAAACCCGGGCATGAACTTGGTGAAGAATCCGCCGTCGGCGTCTTCGCCGGTCACTTTGTTGCCAGCCCAGTTGAGATACTCTTCCGATAAGTCGAGTCCACGCGGCGTTCCAGGCATGCTGGCCTTCTGATACTCGATCAGAAACGTCGTCGCAAAAACGGTGCAGGTTCCGCGGTTACCTTGATTCCGCACGCGCAAGCCGTACTGCCGTATCTTAGGGCGCAGGTCGACCTCCGGCTTTAGAGCGGACTCGAAACGTTCGACGAAATTAATGGAGATTGGTTGGGCTGGGCGCCACGGGGCGGCACCAGGTGGCTGGGCTGCGCTGGCGGCTACGAGGCCGAAGGGAAGCGTCAGGTATACGAGGCTAAGCCCCATTGCTCTCGCGAGAACCGGCCAAGATCTCTTCATTGCCCTAGGTTACCTCCAGGCTCTAGCATAGCATGGGAACGTCGAGGGGGTATCAGGCCCACAGTTTTGTCCCGGAGCCAAAGGAATTGGCCTCACGTGGCGATTGCTATCGCTGCGTCTCCGCTCACGGACGGGCGCGCCGGCATAGGGCGACGCGTACTCCGTCACCCCGGGGGAAGTCAGTTAACCCAAAAGAACGCCGGTATCAGGAGGTATGCCGTGGCCGACCGCGACGAACGGACGACGCATCGCCTTGAAGCGTTCTCAGACATCGTCATGGGCTTCTGTATGGCTGAGCTCGGGCTTAACCTCGTGATACCCAAGAACGTAGCCGAGCTCGCATCCTCGTGGGCGAATCTCAATGTCTTTGCGCTTTCGTTCGCGCTCTCTCGTTGGTTTGGTGGTGGCATCACAAGCTGTTCCTGACGTATTTTCGCATGAACCCCGTCGCAATCGTGATGAACTTCGCGTTGCTGGGGTCGCTGGTCTACTGCATCTACTATCAACAAATTGTGATCCATTTCGCGGCCGCAAGCGTCCACTCGGCTCTCCCGTTGCGCCTTTGGTTAGCTTGCATGGCGCTGAACTTTGCTATGCTCGCCGGAATGTATGCGATAGGTATTTGGGAGCGACGCCATGACCTCGATGATAGATCGATGCGCTGGGGCGTAAGCCTAACGTATGAGACGACCCTCTCCTCCGTTGGACTTGCGGTTATCGGTGCGATGATACCCGACCATCAGACGGGCGCCGTCGTGACCATCCTGATCGTCGTGCTTGCCGCCTCGCTTCGGGGCCAGGTTGCGTCGCGCGTCACGGGATTACTGCTGCCAGCCCGCTGAGGTTTCCGACCACGCGGCGCCTTCAGCTTCGAGTTTTTCGATTGCGGCCTCGCTCAGATGCTCTCGCAGCGGGGCCATGAGCTTTTCGTAGCCCCACTTCTCGGTGGGCTCACGCCCGTATTCAAGCGCGTGCAGGCGCGCGTCGACGTCCGATGAGCCGCGCAGCTGCGATCACATTATCGCGGAGCGCGAAGACAGCGCAAAGTGCTGCAGAACGATTGCGATACCAAGAGCAAGCTGGCCCTCTACGGCCCATTTCAGCCCTTCGCACACGGCCGAGCGAGCTTCGTCCAGATCATTTGTGGCGATGCAATACGCTCCAAGATTCGTATAGTCGAATCGCCAATCGCACGGCATTCTTGCCACGACTGTGCCGTAGCGCGAATTCACCGAAGGTGGTTAGAAGAGAGGCGTTCCCGGTCATGGTAGGGTGCGCAGCCCGTCTCCACTTGCCCCCGTGCTGGCAACAACTGCAGAAACAAGCGATACGGCAAAGCTGGGATTCAAGCGTTTAGTTAGCCTCGGAGTGAGAAAGAATACGTGTAGCGGTTCAACCGCCGAAAGGATAATGTTTGTGGCAGCTAAATGCGGAAATCAAAACTGTAAGTGTACGGATTCGTCCAAGGATGGCTATTGCTCAGATTCCTGCCAGGAGGAAACTGGCATCGCGGGTTGTCAGTGCGGACATGTTGGGTGCGCTGGTGTCGGAACCGGAAGAGCCGGCTAGAGCCGCAATTTCCGGTTTAGCCCTTCATCGGTAGAGGCAGATCGTAGCCCGCTAAGTGGACCGCTCGATTCTCTTCTAGCGCGGCGACCACATTCGCGGGCAGTTTGAACGTGACAACAGCGCTGCTATCGTCCTCCGCTCGCAGAAACGGCTTGGCGATAATGGCCGAGCTAGAGATCGCACGCCACTTCGATGTTAGGGCTCATGTGGACAGACTGCCTAAAGCCCAATCAGGAACCGGGCATGAGGTCATCGCGCCGCATAGCCGGATCGGCCCGATACGATATTCCACGACGACACGCCGAATTAGAAAAGGCAACAGAGCGCGGCAAAATTGTCGGCAGCGAAAGTCGGGATTCGAAAACGGTCTTGAGGGGCATGACCGGTTCACGCCCCCAGCGGTTGATCGCAACCGCGGCCGGACTTCCCCTTAAACCGTCCTACGTCCGGTGACGAGGTTGATGATGAGCAAGATAACCGCGATCACCAAGATCAGATGGATTAAGCCTCCACCGAAGTGGAGCAAGAAGCCGATAAGCCAAAGCACGAACAAGATCACGATGATGGTCCAAAGTAAACCCGCCATGTGTTCCCTCCTCGTAATGTGGACGTACCCGTTTCGCCTAGCACGCAAACAGAGAGGGCTGCGCTACTCATCCGAGGGCCCCGGCATGCGGTCCCCTTTCACGAGCTGATCAACCAGGGTCAACCTCTCTTGGGATCCAGGTTGCTGTAAAAAACACGCGAGCGTTCGGCAAGACGCTCAAAATTCCGATAATTCGACGATCCCCAAACCTCGCGATAGAGTACGGCCTCGTAAGAACTCAATCAATGGTTTCTCGGCGACGACTCCATATTTCGCGAGAATGCTAACCTCTTCATGCCCAATCGGCAAGTCGAATCTCTGGATGGGCGTCACGATCGATTGGACTCAGTCGCAATCCGTCCCGAAAAGACTGATCCTTCATCATTGTTCGCCTGGGTTCGCTACCCGGCGCTCACAAAGCCTCTAACGAGCGCGCGGCTCTTTACGGCGCCGCCGTGACTTCGCCGAACCGTTCCCATCCGGCGCGTCGGATTGCGGGCCCGAAAGCGCTGGCACCGATTGGACCGCATCGACTGGCAAGTTCAGTCCGATGCCTTGGCCGACAACCATCGTGAGGGCTTGCGGCATCAGTTCAATGTCCAACACTCTTTCATCCGGGAGCGCAGCCTTATCCGAATCTGCGGGCTGAGCCGACCGACATCGAATCCGAACTTTGCGCGCTCGATAGAATCTAACTTTGGGATTGTCGGTGCGCTTGCCGTTGCGCATTGCTGCAAAGTGAGCGAGTAGATCCGTTTTGCCCATGCCGTCGTACACTGCAATGTCGAGTAACCCGTCATCCATCTTGGCGGACGGAGCAATGAGAAAGTTCAAACCCATGAGTGGCGCGTTTGACACCGTCACCAGCTGGGAGTCGGCGAGAACGGTTTCGCCCTCGTCGAGTTCAATGGACACTGGACCCGGTTTGTAATCAAACAACCTGAGCAGGGCATGCGGCAACCCGGCCAACCGCCCTTCCCTCACCGCTTGGGACGCGGGAACCACGATCGCGGCCAGACCGAGGCCAGCCGTTTCCAGAAAGTACTCGATATCCGGTTTTTCGTTCGCAATGATGTGTCCGACGTCAACTTGCCGGGTGCTGCCGGCGCCAAGCAACGCGCAAGCATCGTCGAGGTCTAGCGGAATCCCCAACGAGCGGGCAACGTTGTTCATGGTACCAACCGGTAGGATGCCCAGCGCGGTCTTCGTGCCGACAAGCTGGGAAGCGACGTCCTCAGCGGTGCCATCTCCGCCAGCCACGATGACAAGCTCGTCCTTCTTGCCCACCGCCGCTTTCGCTGCGTCGCGCGCGGATTTTCCGGTGGTTTTTACGATAACCTTCGTGCGGATCCCATGGGCGCGTAGCAATCCAACGATTGCCTTGAGCGAATGACCGTCTTTAGAATTGGCGCCCGACTCGGCGTTATAAATCAAACGGGCTGGGCGCAGATTCTTGTCATCTGCTTTCCGACTGCGCCGAGCCCCTTCAGGTGAGTGCGCGCGGCGCTCGAGTTTCACGATTTCGAATTCGAGCACCCGAAGCTTGCGGGCGCGCTTTTCAAGTTTGGCCCGTGTTGCTTTAAGTTTTTCCGCCAACCGCTGATGTTCAGCACGCGCATCTTTGAGCGCACTGATTGATCTTGCGCGTATCTTTTTCTCTGACGCCATGTTGCTCTCCCAGGAACTAGGATTCGAGCAGCGGCCATCGGCCTCCGTTCGCACTACCGCAGGCTGTCGGGCGGCTCCGTCTGTCGCTTCGGGAACATGGAAGACCGCGCGTATGTCGAATCCTGGCTAAAACTTGAAAAATTATGACACGACACTCCATCGGGCGAGGCGGTCGAGCTTCGCTCGAACGCTACGGGCCCACCGCAAGCTGCAAAGAAAGGCCCGGATTGCTGCTGAGGTCCGGAATCGCGGTCGAAAAGACGCTCGCACTGGACACCGGCCCGGGATAGATCGCGATCACGGACGTGGTGGCCGGCCCTATCGCCGCAACCTCATCGACGTAGAGCGTACCTGTCGAGTCGAACGTCATTCCGAACGGTGCGTTCTTGGCGGGCACGGCGATCGTCGTGACCTGCGAAGCGCCGTTTGAAAGAGGCGTCGCGTAACCCAACACCGCGCCGCTAATGGTTGTTGAAGAGACGAGGGCGTTGGCGACGTACATCATGTGCGTTACGGAATCGTAAGCACAGCCTTCAATGCCCTGGCCCTGGAAACCGGTGCCGGTGAGACCGGCCATCGTGGAAGCGGCCGGCGCTCCAGACAGCGCCGAAAATTGCTCGAGTGAATCTTGCGGCGCGCTCTGCGTGCCCTTGTTGTCGAGGACATAGAGATTTCCCGATGCGTCGAGCGCCACGCATACCGGCTCCGTCGTGCCGCTTATCGTAAGCGCCGTCGGAACGGTGCTCGCGCTGATCGGATGAATCAGCTCGAAGATCTTATTCGCGGCGGCGTCGGCAACGAACAAATCATGCATCGCGTCGAACGCTTCGCTGACGGGTTCGATAAATCCCGACGTGATCGCGAAGAGCGGCGCGCTTGTCGCGCCGGCTGGCCGCGGAAAGACGGCAATGCCCGACGGCGATAGCGTCGTTAGGTAGAGCGTCCCGGTCGGATCGTTTGGGTCGACCGCGATGCCAAGCGCAGGTATGGCGGCGGTCTCCGTCACGACGCCGAGCGGCGTCGACGCGGAAGAAAACGGGGACGCAAAGATGTATGCACCGGGAGTTGGCGTCGGGGTTGGACTGCTGTTGATGAAACCGACAACCGCGGCGTAGAGGCGGTTGGGCCCGAAGCCGGTCTTCGCCGGCGACGGCTGCAGCTGGCCATTACAGGCGCTCGCCGCGACCGTGGCCACAAACGCGACAAGCGCGCAAAGACGCATGCGACTCGACACGTATCGCTCCTCCTCATTATACTATCGGATATTACATAACGCTGCGCCCGCGGAGAAACGTAACGCTCCCGAGCGTCCTCTACTCGTCACCGTCGTAATAGTCCAGTGCGTCGGAACGAATCATCGTGTTCTGGGGAGATTCGACTGCCCATTTCTCGCTGTCTGGATAGTAGCAGGACTCGCCAACGGGGTTGTCTGCGACGACATAAATAATCAGATCCTGCGTTCCGTCGTTGGTGATCTGGTGAGCTTCGCCTGGCCTGAAGATAAACGCATCGCCGCTCTCGATTGGGGTTGTACCACCCCCATGTCGAACGATGCCTGTGCCGGCAATAACGTGGTAGAATTCCCACTGCGCGCTGTGTGAATGATAGGGGTAGGGAGTTGTACCCGGCGAGAGACGCGCGATTTCGACATCAAAAGGATGACGTTCGCGTAAATCCGTTGACGCCGGCTTGCGGCCCAAAGCCTCTGACACTTGCTTTCCGGCCCCGACGAACTTGCCCTTGGGGGACGACCATCGTAGTTCATCCAGATGGAGCGTGTTAATCTTTTGCATCGACTACCGTTATTGTTATCGATTCGGCCCGATGCCGAACTCGTGGCGCTCCGGTGTTGCGGCCGCCGTCTGCCCCGACAACGCTGGCTCCAGGACGACCGCGATATAGTCGCGATCACCGAGCCCCCCTCGCGCAGCACTTTCAATGGCGGGTAGGACGGAGCGCAAAATCGGAGTGGGGACCTTCACGGATTCGGCCGCTTCGCGGGCCAACAAGAGATCCTTGAGCAAGGCGTTGAGCGAGAAGCGTGGCTCGGAGTCGCGATCCAACAACTGCTGTGTCTTGGAGCTGGCGATTCGTCCAAATGCGCTGGTGATCGACTCTATGGCCAGCCGACGATCGACTCCCGCGCGTTCGCAAACCGCAAGCACCTCGGCCAGCGTAACCGCGACAACGCCGATGATAGCGTTGTTTGCAAGCTTCAGGTATCCGCTGGCGCTGACGGAGCCGGTGAACGTGACGGTTGTTCCCATGGAGTCCAGCAACGGACGTGCGCGTTCGAACGTTGCGTCGCGGCCGCCGGCTAAGATCGTAAGCGTGCCTTGCTCTGCTAGGTTGACGCTGCCAAGGACCGGCGCAGCAAGAAATTCCACTCCCCACTTGTCGGCAGCGGCGTCAAGCGTCTCATACATGACCGGTGAAAGCGTCGACATTTCAATGACGATCTCCGATGCCCGTGCTGCCGGGATAACTTGCCCCAACGTAACTTCCCGCGCTGCGTCGTCGCCCCAAAGCATGACGATGACGGCGTCGACCTCTTCCACCAACGCCTTGAGCGAGCTCGCGTGCAAGGCACCGTGTTCGACGAGAATTGCGGCAGGCTGGGCGGAGCGGTTCCAAACGGAGACCTGAAAACCGCGCGATAGGAGATTGCGCGCAATTGCGCTACCCATTTTCCCAAGTCCCACCACGCCGACGTGCATATCTTTGACCTACCCTTCAACCGGAAACGTGAAGTGGACCTGCATCTATCTGCTCGTCAAAAAGATGAAGAAACTCGTCGTAGCGAGCGAAGCGATGATGCTGATGAATAGGGCGGATGCAGACTCCTTTTGACCAACCCGGTACTGAACGCTGAGCATGGCGTGGTAGACCCGTCATGGATCTTGCCCGATCGTACGGTATCTGCGCCTGGGAATCCATTGAAGCGATTGTCGACGCTTCGGTTTTCTTGGATGACGATGACCACATGCTGGATCGTGTGAGCCGGAATCGCGGCGAGCTGAATTGCGACCGCTACGACGGGAAGCATGCGTACGTACCTCCGCGGCTAGTTGCTCGTCAACTGAGCCATTCGGGATGCAGCTCCGTGCTATCGAAATGCTGGCTTACTTTGTAGCGCTCGGTTTCGCCATTCTCGGCAGCCCTCGCGGTTTTTGCCAGAAGGGCCGCCCGTTCCGGTGGCGTCAATGGCTTGAAATTGCTCACCAAGTCGAGTGCCTGCTGAAGGATCGCCATGGAATCGACTCCCGTAATAGTCACGCTCACCGGTAGGCTCATGGCATAACGTAGGCACTCTGACGCGTTCACCGTCTTACTCTGCAGAATAAATGGATCGCCCATCGGCTTCATACCGAGAACGCCGATCTGCTTCTTCAGCGCTATTGGGAGCACGGCTTGCTCGAAGCTGTGATAGTGCGCGTCCATGACATTCAGCGGCATCTGTAGCGTATCGAAACTGAAGTTGTGTCGGTCTGCAACTTCGAGCATGCGTTTGTGGATCTCGGGGCTCTTGTGGCCGGTGAATCCTATAAAGCGCAGCTTCCCTTGCTCGCGCGCGCGGAGCACGGCCTCCAGCGCGCCGCCTGGAGCGAAAATGAGATCTGGCTCTTCCATGCGGATCACTTCGTGGAACTGCAAGAGGTCCACGTGGTCGGTCTGAAGACGCTGCAACGACTCCTCGAGCTGCCGTGTGGCGCCTTTCGCGCTACGCGCATCGATTTTGGTCATCAAGAACGCCTTGTCGCGATACCCGTCGCGCAGCGCGTTGCCCATGCGCCGCTCACTCTCACCCTCGGCATAGTCCCAGCTGTTGTCGAGAAAGTTGATGCCGCTATCCAGCGCCGCGCGCACGATGCGGATCGCGAGCTGCGGGTCATCTGGCTTGCTCAGATGGAATCCGCCGACGCCGACCATTGACACGCGCTCGCCGGTCTGGCCGAGGTCACGGTATTTCATGCCCAACCCATACCTCCTAAAACCATCTTCGCCTAGCTCTCCGAAATTGCCGGCCCAAGCGTCCTATCCCGCAACGAGCCTCGCGATGAAGAACGCAGCCGTCGCGGCGACACCACCGATAACGATTGTTTGGATGGCGCTGCGCAGCCAGGCCACGCCGGTCAATGCCCCCTTCACTGCCCCAAATACAAAGAGGGCCAGAAGCGTAACAAGCGAGGAAAAGTAAAGAGCGGGCTTCGAGTTCTGTACCAAGATATAGGGCAACAGCGGCACGAACCCACCAACGACGTACGCACCGCCGATAGTGAGAGCACTCATCGGAGCTCTTTGTCGATCAGGCTCTTCGAGACCTAGCTCGAAGCGCATCATGAAGTCAACCCAACGCTTTCGGTCAGCGGTAAGGCCGGCGCCGGCTTTGCGCGCATCTTCATCACTTAATCCGTACCCACGAAAAATGTCCAGGATCTCCGACTTTTCTGCCTCTGGAATTTCCTCTACTTCCCGTTGCTCGCGACGCTTCTCGTTTTCATAGTGTTCAACGTCGGTGCGCGCGGCGAGATAGCCGCCCAGGCCCATAGATATTCCCCCCGCAGCCAACTCCGCAATGCCCGCAGTAACAACGATATGCGACGCGGCGATGGCACCAGATATGCCGGCGGCGAGTGCGAAAGGAACGGTCAGACCGTCGGACATGCCTATCACCACGTCGCGAACCGATGCGGATGCTTTGGAGTGCTTCTCCGTATGCTTTGGTTGCGGCGTGCTGCGCGGAACTCGTGCACTCATAATGGATGACACTCACTTTTTACTACGGATAGCAACCTGGCGAATTAGACCGCCGTTGCTAGCGACTGGGTGTGCTCGTGTCGGGGCCGAAAAGGTCGGCTAAAGCCGCAATTTCCCCTTTAGCCCTTCATCGGTAGAGGCAGATCGTAGCCGGCTAGGTGGACGGATCGATTCTCTTCTATCGCCTCGACCACATTCGCGGGCAGTTTGAACGTGACAACAGCGCTGCTGTCGTCCTCCGCGCGGAATCTAACCGTGCGGTTCCTAAGATCAACTCCCAGAACTCTAAACTTAAGGTGGTACATGCTTCCTCGATTTCGCGGACCTTACTCTGCGCTACTGCTCGCAGTAACACTCATGTGGTTGCACAGGCTGCACACGGCCCAATCGGGAAGTCGCCATAAGAACGAAAGGAGTTGGGTGATGAGTAAAGGTGGAGGAAGACCCAGCGGCTGGCGAGGCAACGAGAATGCTAAGCACACACAGGGCCGGCGCGATAGGTCTATATCGATGTCATCGCAACGCATAGCCGGATCGGCCAGATACGATATTGCACGACGACACGCCGAATTAGAAAAGGCAACCGAGCGCGGCAAGATTGTCGGCAACGAAGGCCCGGAGAAAAAACGGTAGCGTGGTATGAGCTGGCACAGAATGAAAAACGCCGCGATACTGTGCATGGTCCTGCTTGGGGTCATGACCCTGGCCGAGCAGGCGAGTGGGTCGCATCGAACGCCGGTTCCAGCGCTCGTGCTGCGGGCCGCTGCCGTTTACGAGGTCAATGTGCGAGGCATCATCGGCATGCAGCGCCACTTCTCTACCGTGCTGCACGCCGGACCGATCCATCATACCGAGGAGAGCGACAGCGGGCTCTTGATGAACGAAGGGTCATTCGTGAAGATCAAGTACTTCAGAATCGCCGACGATGGGAAAGCATTTAGCGCGCAGCAGATCGCGCAGCGCGACGCGCAAACGAATCAGGACTGGACCGTGGGGAAGATCTTCTTCAAGGAACCCTATGATCGGCGCTTCATCGGCGAGTATGTCTTCAATCCACCGCAAGCCTGCGCGGCCTGCCCCGCGGGAACCCTTGCCGTCAACTTCGCGAGCGGCGCTAAGGACACGCAACATGGCAGTGGAACCATGTGGATCGAGCAGGCGACCGGTCGCGTCGATCGACTGACGTACATCCCGAACGTGCTCCCGCCACATGCAACCTTTGGCACGGTGACGGAGACGAGCGGAAAGGCCATGCCCAATGTATGGTACGTGATTCGAATCGACGGCGCATATCGAGGCAGAGCCTTTGTGCTGAGCGGGACCGGCACGTTTACGGGAGCGTTCGACCACTTCCGCCGCTTTACGACGGTGACGCAAGGCGAGGCTGCGCTGAACACCGATACGATTTGACCATCTTCAGAAGTATTCGCTGAGGTGACCACCCCGATAGCACTGCTTCGCGAGGCCTACGCGGGCTGGCAGCGGCACCACACGGCGAACTTAGCCGCAGCACTTGCGTTCTACTGGGCCTTCTCGCTTGCTCCGCTGTTGGTCATCGCGATCGCAGCCGCGGGCTTCGTACTCGGCCCGAAAGCCGCCACACAAGACGTACTCGGACCGGTGCGCGATTTTCTCGGCACATCCGGCGCCCGGTTTGTCACGAGCCTCATCGCCAACGTGAACCGCCCAGCACCCAATATCGCAGCGGCAGCGATCGGCACTATTGCACTGATCTTCGGTGCAAGCGGTGCCTTCATGCAACTTCATGCAGCGCTCAACATCATTTTTGAGGCCAAGCGTCGGCCATCGGGTTTCGCTTACATGGTGCGGGTTCGTTTTTTTGCGTTCCTTATGGTAACGCTCATCGGCGCATTGCTGCTCGCATCGCAGATCGCTAATGCGACCCTCGCGACGGCTGCAAGTTTAGCGCACCAGCCGGCGTCGGTGGGCACGCGAGTTCTCATCTTCGCTGCGTCGTTTGTCACGATCTCCATTTTGTTCGCGTCACTTTTCAAGTTTATCCCGGAAGCAAGCATCGCGTGGCGCGAGGCGCTCATCGGCGGCATGTTCACGTCGGCCTTGTTCTTGCTCGGTCAATGGCTGCTAAGCTTGTACGTGCGCTACGCGGCTTTTCATGCGGTACGCGGCGCCGCGGCAGCAGGCCTCATCGTGATGAGCTGGCTCTACTACCTCGCGCTGATGGTATTTTTTGGCGCCGAGTTGACTCGTGCCTACGCGTTCGGGCGGAACCGCTCCGAACAAGTCAGGAGCGCCGAGGGTATTGGCGGCAGGTAATTCCGGGTAATCCGCGCTCGGTGTGAGAGTTCGAGAACGCGTGAAGCCTTCATTCGCCTCGGATTGCGTGCCGCTGTGCGCCGTTGTATGACGTAAAGGCTTCCAGGAGAATCACGTACGTGGGCGATGTCTCGTCCGATGACTGCCGCACGAGCATTCTCGAACGTCCAGTCGCGTAAATCATCCCCCGCGAGATCGGGATGAGTCGCTTTCCGGCTAGCCGGAAAATGACGGGCTCGCCCGAACTGAGTTCGACGAAGTCTTGACCCGCGAAGTGGTGGCAAACCACGGAGATCTCGTACATGTTCGTTAAGATGCCGCCCGTGGCTGCTTTGATTTCGCTGAGCGCAATGAGGGGCCGCGTGTGCCCCGACTTCGACTTCGCAAATACGGCGATTGCCGAAGATCGATCCTCCGGTTGGGTGCACTCCTCGCCCGTAGATAGCAAGAAGTCTGGCTCGTAGCCGCCGAAATTGGCGGCTTCGCCAGCTGCCCTGACCGCACGAAGCCGTCCACCCCGAGCGGTGAAAACGTAGGACTTTCCAGCGTCCGCTAGCACGGCTCCGACGACGGCCGTATTCGCCCGTGTGCCGCGGATGAACTCCATGCTTTGGTAGCCACCTTCGATCGTCTCCGTCGGTTCTGGATTGGGCTCGCTTGAAATCGAAGGTAGACGAAAGAACCGAAAGTTGCCTTTGTGCAGAGTTCCGAAATAGTAGCGGCTGAGCCCCCACTGGATGGGCGCGACAATGACGTAGAGGGTTCCATCGTCAGCTGCAAAGGCGTCACGGACATTCCACGGCGTTTTGAAGACAACAGACTTGATGTGCGGGCCTAGATTAGCACGCTCCAGAGACGGCATCTGCCCGTAAAGCCGGCCAAAGTTCTGAGAAGCCGCTACGATCGAATCCTGGCCAACCGATGCCGGCACGCCACGAGCGGGAACGAGAGAGTGGCCTGCGCTTCGCGGGCCGCACCCAACAACCAACCAGCTCGAGGTAACGAGAGTGAAGACCAGGCTGCTGATGATCCGCATGAACCGTCCAATTGCATGACCGGTGGCTCGAATCCGTCCAGAAAAGTCTGTTCGGCCGTCAGGGGATCTCCCTTGTTATACGTGGCGGACGGCTCGGCCAACTCGGTGACGGTGTAGGGCCGAAATAAACGCCCGTACCGTCGGAGACGGCCTGATGACGCGACGGATGACGTACTCGTGAACAGCTGCGTTCATGACACGTAGAAGCGGCCGTACTTCGGCCGCTCCGTTGAACGACGTGTCGTTCTCAGTTCGTTGCGAATGCAGGGAACTTGTGGAAAGTTGAGATTCCAACTTCATACGTCTTGACTTGCGGGCTACCCTCGAGCACATTCGTCAACGTCTTCAGCACCTCTGAGTACGGGAGGCCGCTGTACGATTCCGCGCTTTCCTTGCGATCCCACAAGCTGATAGCGACCACTTCGGTGCCGCTTGGACTTGGCCGAGTCGAATGCGCGCACCCCTTGAATCACATTTGATCCGTCACTGAATCCATCGATGCGTGGTTCCGCCAGCAACCCATTCGCAGGCCCGGTGTCGGGGATGTGCGTGCCGGGCCCGGATGTCCCGCCCAAACCTGCCGAGGTTTTGAATCCCGCAGCCGACGCGGCAAGAAGTGCCGCGTGGCCTGTCGTTTGATTGAAGAAAGTGTATTCGATTGTAGGATTCGTGTCATACCACTCGCCTGTCCCGCTGCTGTTGTGCTCTGACTTGATCGTCCCAGTTGGTGTGGCGGAGGCACGGCTTCTACGACGCGGGTTGCCTGCGGCTGAGCGCCATTGTACGCCGACATTTTTGGGTGATAAGCCACATTAAGCCACATAGAAACCGAAGCTCGCGACGATGCAGAAAACCCGCAACGCTTGACACGGTGCGGGTTTAAGGCTGGCGACGCTGATGGGGCTCGAACCCACGACCTCCTGCGTGACAGGCAGGCGCTCTAACCAACTGAGCTACAGCGCCACATTTCGCCAGCGCTATGCGCCATAAGACTCTCGCGGATTCCACGTTTGCGTTCGAATCCCCGCATATATGGTGAAGCCCCGCCCGTTCGTCGTCGGGCGGGGCTTCTTGTAACGTGGTGTCGGAACGTGTTATGAATGCGCCAGGGTCAGGCCGACGGGAGTAACCAAACCCGTGGAGACGCCGGACACGGTCAGGAGCGGCGCCTGATTTCCAGTCGCGCCCGGGGCGTAGACGGTGATCGAGTTTACGCCGGAGTTCGCCACGTACATATTGCCTGAGGTATCAAACGCGATGGATGTCGGGCCGGTGAGTCCGGTGTTCGAACCTGCCAGCGTTCGCGACGGTGCCGTGTTTCCGCGGCTACCCGCCGAATACACAGTGATCGTAGAGATGCCCGCGTTGCACGTAAATCGTGCCGTAGTATCGAGAGTAACACATTCCGGTCCCGAGATGCCGGTGCTCGAGCCTGCGAGCGTCGAAATCGGCGCGGCGTTTCCGGACGCACCCGCGGCGAACGTCTCGATGGTATTGGTTCCAGCGGCCGATACCAACAGGTGGCCGGCCCAGCACGGCGGCGTATGACAGGATGCGGCGATCGTCATCGCTGAGCAGCGCAAGCCGCTGCACGATGCTCGCGCGGATCGATAACGGCAGGGAGACGCCTTCTGCGCCGGGCTGATCGATCGCATCTTTGAGCAGCTCCTCGGCGAAGAACGGATTGCCCTCGCACCGTCGTTCGATTTCGCCGATCGTGGGCACGGGAAGGCGTGCGCGGCTGTGCAGTGCGTCTTGGAGGATCGCTCGAATGTCACCGCTCGAGAGCGGCTGCAACGTTATCGACCGGACCGAAGGTTCCCGCAGCACGCCCGCAAGCACGTTGAGCAGTGCCGCTCGCGATTCGACCTCCTCCGAGCGGTACGTGCAGATGAGCATCAAGCGCGCGGCGGTGATCCGCGGCGCGAAATACTCCAGAAATTCGAGCGTCGACGGATCGGCCCAGTGGAGGTCTTCGATCGACAGGACGGTTGCGCGTTTTGCCGCGACGCATTTGAAGAAGTCGGCGAGCGCGGCGAACAGCGCCGCCTTTTCAACGGGAACTCCGCGAGCTGCGTCCGCACCCGAGGCTGCCTCGGGGACGGCCTGCCCGAGCGCTCGCCCTGAAGTCGTCGAAAAAAACTCGCGTGGAGCGATCGGGAGCAGCGTCCCCACCAACGAGCGGACCGGGCCAAACGGATGGCTCGCGTGCTGAAGGCATTCCGCTGACGCGATGTTGCGCGCTCGCCCAACTTTCGATCGTGCGAGAAACTCGGCCAGCAACCGGGTCTTGCCGATTCCCGCCTCGCCGCCGAGCAGCAACAAGGAGCCGCGGCTCTGGGCCAGCGACCGGCGTGCGTTTTCCAGCTCCGCCAGTTCGCTGCTTCGGCCGATGAACGCGCGGCCGACCGCGGTCTGTCGAATCACGTGTGGTGGGCTTTGCACCCCACGGGTTCAACTCCCTGATGCAAAGGTGGAACGGTTAGGGCTGAAATCCTAGCCGCCGGCTAATGCCGCTTGCTCGCTCCCTCGTTCGTCAAACGAAATCTTCCAGGTAGGCAACTCGAGCCTGTGCCGAAATCAGCTGGACTTTTGGCTTCCACGTTCGATCATTTGTTAAGATTGCCCGAGCGTTTTCCAATAGACCGCAAGCAAAGATCAAGGCATCCGGCGACGCGAAGTTCGCAACAGCTCGCATCCGGGCCGCCTCAAACGCGCAATTCGCGTCCACGGGCACGAGGCGTAAGTTAGGGAACGATTGCAAGAAATCCATCACGTTCTGAAGCGCCGCTCCGTTATTCGAGCGCATGGGCTGCACGGATACGTCCATCGCTGTTATGACAGAAACTACCGCTACATTTCTGCCGTGGGCCAGCCAGCCATCGACGATGTGGGCCGCGACCTCAGATGCGCGCTCGTTGCCCTGAAGATACGCCAAGACAAAGGAGCTATCTAGAAGGCAAGTCCAGTTTTGGGGAATCGCCCTCTCGAGCGCCCTGAGCTTCACTCCTCCCAAGATTCGCGCTCTGCCCGCAAGAACGCGGCAACATCGCGACTGGATTTGAACTCGCCGCGCAGGGCGCCGCGATAAGAATTTCGGACCGGTCTGAGTATTGCGCGATCCTCATCCACAGCGACGATGAGGTCATCGCCTTCTCGGAGATTGAGGCGCTTGACGATTGGGCTGGGAAGCGTGATCTGATTCTTGGCCCGGAGGGTTGCTTTTGCCATTTCCAACCTATACCTGATTTTCCTACATTATATTGTAGAGTTGGAAATCTGTCAATAGGTTGGAATACCGAGCAGGCGCAGCGGCTATCAGCGCGGTTGGTAACGCCGGTCGTGCACGGCGTTGCGGCGCCGGTTGTTATGTACACAAATCGATGCCGGGCCATGATAGCTGCCAGGCCAGTATTTTGCCTCCCGCTGCGTTTGGCGTTTCCCAAGGCGTGTCTCGGGGCCAAAGCGGGTTTCGCGCGCTGTCGACGGCCGCGATGACTTGCGCGCTCATGGCGCCAAGTCGAGCGCTGCTATACGGGCCCACAATGCATCCGCAAAAGCGCGAGTTTCGCCAAGAACCTGTGAACGTCTGCGGCAACGCTGGATGGCGGCGCTGCGTGCCCGGCGCTTGCAACTGACAGGGCGCCCTCGAGTAACGCGAGCGCCACAAGAACCCGGAATAGTCGCGGGGCCGCGGCCGTGTTGCGATTCATAACGTACATTCCTCGGTGTTCGGACGCGCTAGCCGCCCGCAATCGCGCCGATGATTAGAAACGGCTCCTCGCCCTTCGCCACCACATCGGGCAGCGGCGCGTCGGGCGATTCGTTCGAGAGATCCTCTTCGCACGCAAAGAATCTCACGAAGTCTCGGCGCTTTTTCGTGACGTGATCGCGGATCGTCCCCTGGAGCATCGGATAGCGGGCTTCGAGCGCGTCCAGCACCGAGCGCTGCGTCGCGTGGCCGTCGACGTCGAGCATCACCTCGCGGTCGACTTGCGCAAGGTTCCGCAGATGCTCCGGCAGCGCCACGCGGATCATTTCAGCGTTTGCGCTTCCACCGACAGCACCGGCGGGAGGTCGCGAACGATGGCGTTCCAGCTGTCGCCGGCGTCCGCGGATGCATAGACCTGTCCGCCCGTCGTACCGAAGTAGACGCCGCACGAGTCAAGCGAGTCGACGGATGACGCGTCGCGCAGCACGTTGACGTAGCAATCTTTTTGCGGCAGCCCTTTCGTGAGCGCCTCCCATTCGTCGCCGCCGCTCTTGCTGCGATAGACGCGCAGCTTGCCGTCTGGTGGATAGTGCTCCGAGTCGCTCTTGATGGGCACGACGTACACGGTATTCGGCTCGTGCGGATGGACCTCGATCGGAAAACCAAAATCGGTCGGCAAATTGCCGCTGACTTCTTTCCACGATTCGCCGCCGTCGTCGCTGCGCATGACGTCCCAGTGCTTTTGCATGAAGAGCACCTCCGGCCGCGCCTTGTTCATGGCGATGCGGTGCACGCAGTGCCCGACCTCGGCGTTGGGGTCCGGGATGTATTCCGAGCGCAAGCCGCGGTTGATCGGCCGCCACGTCTGGCCGGCGTCATCCGAGCGAAACGCACCAGCCGCCGAAATCGCGATGAACATGCGCCCGGTATGCGTCGGGTCCAGCAAGATGGTGTGCAGACACATGCCTCCGGCGCCGGGGTGCCAGGTGCTGGCCGTGGGTTGGCCGCGCATTCCGGGAAGCTCGTGCCACGTCTGGCCGCCGTCGGTCGTGCGGAAGAGTGCCGCATCTTCCACGCCGGCATAGACGGTATCCGGTTCGGTCAGCGACGGCTCGAGGTGCCAGACCCGTTTGAACTCCCACGGGTGCGGCGTGTCGTCATACCACAAGTGGGTTCCGGGCGTGCCGTCATAGGTGAACTTGTTGCCGACCGGCTCCCAGCTCTTGCCGCCATCGTTCGAGCGCTGGATGAGCTGCCCGAACCAGCCGCTTGTCTGCGACGCGTACAAGCGATTCGGGTCGGCGGGCGAGCCTTTGATATGATAGATCTCCCAACCCGCGAAATGGGGACCGCTGATGTCCCACTGCTGGCGCTTGGCGTCTGACGTCATGACGAAGCCGCCTTTGCGCGTACCGACCAGCAACCGAACTGCGCTCATCCTTTACTCCTTCGTTGAGCTTCCCCGTCTTTGCAGTCAGCACTTGGGTTCCTCTTCTCAAAATGAAAAGGGTCGAGCAAGAGCCCGACCCCCTAGCGACCTTCGGTCGCGCGTTACAGACCTTATTGACTGGTGACTGTCAGACCGACGCCGATGCTGCCGGAGACTTTCTTGGCGATCGCCGTATTCGTGTCGACTGACGTGATTTGGATCTGGCCCTTCGGAATCGTCGTCTGCAGCGTTCGACCGCTATCCGGATCGCGGATATACTTTACCGACACGACGTTGAAGAACATCTCGGGCTGCACGCCTTGTGTGGAACCGATGTTCAAGATGATGCTCTCGCCGTCGATCGAGATGATCCGGCCCCTGATCGCGGGCGCGCTGGCGGCCGACGCGAGCTTGGTCGCATCGACCTTCGTCGCAAGATTCTGCGCGGACTCGTTGATGAGCTTGCCCATGCTCGTGCTCAGGAACTGCTGGCTTTCATACGCTCCGCCGGCGTAGCCGTTGAAGCCCGCGATGACGAATGAGGTGCCGACGTGCGAGCGCTCGTCACCGACGGCTTGCACGATCGCCCCCGTGTTGACGTCGACGACGTGCATCGCGACGTTGAGGGTCACCTTTTCGCCGCTCACGCCGGACCCGCCGAATGTGTTGCTGATCCAGCTGCCGACCGCGGCGCCGTTCTGCGACGTCTTGTCGAACTGGACGATGCGGCCGACGACGAGATAGCGCGCGCCGATGAGGTGTCCGATCTCCATCTCTGTCGCGGGCGAAACATCGCCGCTCACGGTGAGGTTCTTCTCCTGCATGATCGCGTCGAGATGCTCGCGATCGACCACCTGGAAATTATTCGTGTTGACGAGCTGATCGGTGAGCAGAGCCGAAAGCGCCGCTCCAGGATCGAAGTTCGGCCCCCACCACGAGGTGAGGCCGGCGGAATCGAAGTTCAGCACCGCGATGCGAGGCTGCGGAGCGGCGTGAGCCGCGGCGGGTAGAAACGCGATCAGCGCAACGAGGGCGGCAAATACAGCGACGAGCCGACGCATGAGTTTTCTCCAATCAGATGGCCGCGCGATGATGCGCGCGTAGTCGAGCGGGCGAATACCCCGCTCGTACGTCACCGATAACGTATATTCAGGCTGGCTCGGTTCCCGACCTGGCGGCAACATCTTCGGTCGGCTCAAGCCGACCGCTCCAAGTTAAGGTGATGGGCGTTACGGCGACAGGATGCGCAGAGCGGAAGCGGCGCCGGACGGAGTCATCTCGCTTGAACCCCACAGCGCGACCGCGCCGGTTGCTGAGATGAACACCTGGGTCGGCAACTCGGCCACACCGTAGGCGGCTCCAACGGCGCCCGTCCGGTCTAAGAGGATCGGGTATCTCAAGTGATAGGTGGCGGCGAACGCTTTCGCGCCGGCGACGCTGTCGAGCGTCGCGATGCCGATCGTCTGGATGCCCCGCGCGCCGAACGCCCGCGCGAAGGAAGACAGCCTTGATCCTTCGTCTTTGCACGGGCCGCACCACGATGCGAAAAAGTTGATGTAGACCGGATGCCCGCGCAACGACGCGAGCGACACGTCGCCCCGACCATTGGCGATCACCGGCAACGCAAAAGGCGGCGCTGCGGAGCCCGGCTTTGGCGGAGACGCCGCGATGCACAGCGCAGCTGCCGCGGCTAGCGCTAGCGCTGCGGGTGCGCTTTGAGCCATGCGTAGGTCTGGTTCACGTTCGCCAGCGGACTCCAGTCGAAATAACTGTACGCGATTTTACCGTCTTTGCCGATGATGAACGTCACGCGTTTTGCCTTGGTGCCGCCGAGGATGTTGATATCCACGCCGTAGGCCTTGATCGTCGTCGCATCCGGGTCCGAGACGAACAGCTGCGGCGCCTGGGTAGCGGCCTGGAAATTCTTGAGCTTGTCTACTGGATCGGCCGACACGCCGATGACCGTCGCGCCGAGCTTCGAGAAATCCGCCAGCCTGGCGGCATAGGCCTTCGCCTCGATCGTTCAGCCCGACGTGAACGCGGCCGGGAAGAAATAGAGCACCACCGCGCCCTTCTTCAACTGGTTGCTCAGCGAGAACGGCTGGACTTTGCCGGCGTAAACCGACTGGCCCTGGATGTTCGGCGCCGTCGCGCCCGGCGCCAGGATGTCGGCGCGTGACGTCACCCGAAGCGCGACGAGCGCAGCGATGACGGCCATCACGCAGAAAGCTGCGACGATCGCGATCCGCATCATTGCCTCATCTCCTCGCACGACCACGACCTTCGGCTGCACGCGACATTGCGAGCCGGCCGCGCCGGATTCTTCTGCCGACACCAGCGAGAACTTCCGCTCTTGGCGCCGTTTCGCCAGCCGCTCCGCGAATCCCACCAGCGCCACGTAGACCACGGGCACGAGGAAGAGCGTCAGGAACAGCGAGCTGATGAGGCCGCCGATGATGACCGTGCCCATGGACTTACGGAACTCGGCGCCTTCCGTGAAGCCGAGCGCGAGCGGCAGCATGCCCATCACCATGGCCGCGGTGGTCATGACGATCGGGCGGAACCGGACCGAGGCGGATTCGTGGATCGATTCGACGAGCGATAAGCCGCGCGAGCGCAGCGTGTTCGCGTAGTCCACGAGCAGGATGCCGTTCTTGGCCACGAGCCCCATCAGCATCACGATGCCGAGCATCGAGAAGATGTTCAACGTCTGGCCGGAAAAGAACAGTGAGTTCGGAAAGATCATGTGCATCACGTTCGCGATCGTCAGGATGCCGAGCGCGCCGACGATGGCGACGGGCACGCTGGTCATGATCACGATCGGCTCGAGGTAGCTGCGGTACAGCACGACGAGCAGCATGTAGATGAGCACGAATGACGTGCCCAACGCCAGCATGATGTTCGTCACCAGCTCGCCGAGCAGCTTCGTGTCGCCTTCTTTCTTCACGATGACGCCGGTTGGCAAGAACCCCGGCTGCGCCAGCGCGCGGTCGATTTTCTGGATCGCATTGCCGCTCGGCGCCCCGCCGATCATGTTGGCCGTCACTTGCACGATGCGCTGGCGATCCTCGCGCTGGATGATGAGCGGTTCTTTGGTCCACCGAAAATCGGCGACGTCCATGAGCGGTACCAGCGTGCCGTCGTCCGCGCGCACGTCGACGTTCGAATCGTTGCTCACCGTATTGCGCACGTTCGGCGGGAGCTGCACGACCGCGTCGATCAGGCCTTCCGGTTGGCGGATCTTCGTCGCGATGACGCCGCCGATGGCCGCCCGCGCCGTGATGGCGGCGGTTTGCGGCGCGACGTTGAGCAGCGCGGCGCGCGGTCGATTGATTTCGATGTCGAGCCGCGGGCCGGCGATCGAATTGCTGGACTGGATGTCCGTCGTGCCGGGAATCTTCGAGATGAACGCCACCAGCTTGTCCGCCACGGGGGCGAGCCGTCCGGGTTCACCGCTCAAGGTATAGGTGATATCGGCCCCGCCGCCGTTTTGCTCGCCCGCCGCCGTGATGCGCGCGCTCGGAACCAGGGAGCCAAGTCCGTCGATGCGTCGGACGACGTCGCGCTCGCGGTGTCGCTGGCTTTGCTCGAGGAACACGTCGAGCTCCGCCACGTTTCCGTCCAGCGTGTCGGCGAACCCGTTCGATGCCTGACCCACGTTGGCTTGGATGAACTGCACGCCTTGCATTTTCTCGATCGCGCCGGTGAGACGCTGCACGCCCGCTTGCGTCGTGCCGATCGGCGTTCCCGGCGGATAGGTGATGGTCACCACGGCGCCGCCCCATTCCGTGTACGGTTGGAATTCGGTCGGCACGAGCATCACGCCGATGACGATCGACGCCAGCACCAGTCCGAACGAGCCGAAGAACACGAGGTACGGGTGCTTCAGCGCCCAGGGCAGTCCGCGGTCGTGATACGACGTGCGCAAGCCGTCGAAATACTCGACGAAGCCTTTCGCGATGCCGGTGGCGGGCCGCGGCTTGCGCAGCACCGCCCAGCGTGCCGCCAGCAGCGGCGTGAGCGTGAACGAGACGAGCAGCGAGAAGAGCGTGGCCGTCACGATCACGAGCCCGTATTCGCGCATGTACTCGCCGATGATGCCCGACATGAACGCGATCGGCGTGAACACCACGACGTCAACGAGCGTGATGGCGATCGCCGCGCCGCCGATCTCGGTGCGCCCGACGATGGCGGCGTCTTCGGGGCCTTTGCCCATCTCGCGGTGCCGCGTGATGTTTTCGAGCACCACGATGGAATCGTCGACCAAGATGCCGATGATCAGCGACAAGCCCATGAGCGACAGCAAGTCGATGGTGAAGCCCAGGATCTTCATCACCGTGAACGTCGCCAGCAGCGAACTCGGGATGGCGATCATGACGACGAGCGCGCTGCGCCAGACGTGCAGGAACAACAGCAGCACGATGGCCGTCAGAATGATGCCTTCACCCAGGTTCTGCAGCACGCCGCTGATCGCGTCGTGCATGAAGTCGGCATCCGCGTTGAGCTCGCTGAACGAGAGCTGCGGGTACTGGCTCGCTAGATTTTTGAATTCGGCACGAACGACGGCGGTCGTGTTCTTGGTGTCGCCGTCGGAGTCGCGCGCGACGTCGATCACCATGCCGGGCTTGCCGTTGATGGTGGTGATGACTCGCTGGTCGGCGGTGCCGTCGATGATCGTCGCCACGTCTCCGACGCGAAGCTGCGAGCCGGGCGTAACCGAGCCGGCCGGGAACGTGCCGGCTGACGCGCTCGCGGCGACCGGCAGCGGCAGCGTCGCGATCTGCTGCGCCTGCGTGATGTCGGCGCGCACGCCGACGGTCGCTTCTTGATACGGCTGATCGAGCCGCCCGCCCGGCAGGCTCACGTTGCCTTGACCGACTGCGTTGACCACGTCGCCGAGCGTCGCGTTGACCGCAAGCAAACGACCGGGATCGGGCTGGATCGTGATCTGGCGCGTGAACGACCCGCCGACCTGCACTTGGCCCACGCCGGGCAAACTTTGCAGATCGGGGATGATCGTCTTCTGGATGAAACTCGACAGCGCTACCGGATTCATCGAGCTCGACGTGACCGTCTCTTGCATGATCGGCTGAGTCGACGGATCGAAGCGCTCGATCAGCGGCGGATCGAGGTCGTTTGGAAGCGTCGCGCGCGCGGCGTTGACCGCCTGCTGCACATCGGACGAGGCGCTGTCGATGTTGGTTCCCAGTTTGAACCGAACGCCGACGAACCCGGAGCCGTCTTGCGCCGTGGCGATGATGCGATCGACGTGGCGCACGTTCTGTAGCTGATCTTCGATGGGCTGGATGACCAACCGCTCCATCTCTTCGGGGCTGGCGCCGGGATAGTCCGCGGTGATGCCGACGAACGGGAACTGCACGTTGGGGTACGTGTTCTCGCCCATGGTGAAATACGCGACGAGCCCGAACACGGCGATGGCCAGGAAGAACAGCGTGACGATGATGGGCTGCCGGATGGCAAAGCGAGTCAGACCCATGACGGTTTGCTATATTATATGAAGAGCAGAATGTTTCATCCAGCGGGCCGGGCAGCGGCCGCGACTCAACGCACGTTTTCAGGCCGCAAAAGTTCAGGATAGACAATGAGGCCGGCGGATCGGCCGGCCTCATGATGCGGTGCTGGTTCTGGGACGCTAGTCGACGATGCGCCAGTCGATGATCAGCGCCTGCTGGCCGTTCGCGAAGGTGATGACCCCGTCGCCGAACTGGTCGACGCTGAACGTCGCGACCGGATTGCCGGACGACGTCGTGATGGTGCCGTTGATGCTGACGCCCGGCGGCGTGCCGGAGCTCGTGACCGAGATGTTGTCGCCGTTGCGCATGGTGCCGGTCACCGCAACCGAAACCACGTTCCCATCTGAATCGAACGCGACCGAGCCGGTCAGCGTGCCGGTCCCGACGGCCGTGCCGCCCTGCACCGAGAACGGCGGGCTCGACGGCAGGCTCAAGCTGCCCAGCGATCCCTTGACGTACGATTCGGTGTGGGTTCCGGCGAAGGTCGTGTCACCGCTCGACGGGTCGAAGGTCTGCGTGCCGTTGGTCAATAGGCCCGAGCCGCCGAACGACATGTTGATGGCGGGCCGGCCGTCGTTGTCGATGAAGCCGCTGTTGGCCGAGCGCGTGTCTACGTACTGACTCTGCGGCGCGACCGTGAGCTGATGATCGTATTGATTCGCCGGCGACGTCGACGTGCCGATGAACAACGCGCTTGTGAGCACCGCCGAGAAGTTGTTCGGAGCGCCGGTGATGGTGTATTGCGCTTGGCGCTGCGCCAGCTGCGTGCCGGCCAAGTTGTAGAACGTCACCGTCTTGTTGATGTTCTCCGACGATGAGCTCACCATGGTCACGTCGGCGACGGAGTCTTTGGCCAGTTCGGTGCAGGCGCTGTCGTAGAAGTATTTGTTTTCGTATTTCGTCTCCGTGGGGCTGATGACGGTGACGATCCGCTCATGATGGTTCTTGCAGGTCGGATCGCTGGCGGTTTGCGCGACCGGGCCGGCCGAAAGCGGCTGCGCCGTCACGCCGCTCGAGAAATCCGCTGAGTCTTCGGCGTTTTGGACCGGATCCAACGCCGCTTGCGCTTCTGCTTGCGCGTCCGATGCGGACGATTGCGTGCCGCCGCTGTTGCCGCCGCCTGGCGCCGGCGGGCCGAGCGATGTGCCCGCGCCGCCGCTGCAGCCAGCGATCAGCAACGCGGCGATCGCAAGTCCATACAGATTACGAAAACGCATGAATGTGGCTCCTTTCACGTATCGTTCAGACGGAACGGTACGTGCTCAGCATACGGCCCAAAGTTCCCTGCCGCATGAGGCCGCGATGAGCCGCCCGTGAGGCCTGAATGATGCTTGGAGCGGTCGGCTTTAGCCGACCGAATACCGCGTACCGTAATCTGGAGCGGTCGGCTTTAGCCGACCGGAGCTTGGTCGACCTATTGTGGAGGTCGAGCTTGCTCGACCGTATAGATCCACCAGCGCGAGCCCCGTCGCGGCGTCTGCCGATCGCAATAGATGGTCATGCGCTCGCCGGTGGTGGTCTCGATCTCGAAAAGATGGCGACGGACGTAGACGTCGCCGCGATCGCTGCCGGTTTTTTTGCGCTTTGCCAACAACTTGCCGACGACATATACGCGTCCGCGCCACGTGAACGACGCGGGCAAGCCGGGCTCGCCCCGCGCCATCGCACCGCCGTCGGCGGTGCCGGGCGCCGGCGTGATGGGCTCGCTGACGAACTGTCGGTGACCCAGGTTACTTTTTCTTCGGCGGCACCACGGAGTCTTTGAATGCTTTCGCGAGCCGGAATTTCACTACGGTTTTCGCCGGAATCTTGATCGCCTCGCCAGTCGCGGGATTGCGGCCCATGCGCGCTTTGCGATTCGCCTTCACCGCCTTGCCCAGGCCGTGGATCTGGAACTGACCGCTGCTCTTCGTCTCTCTGACTGCGAGTGTGACGAGACTCTCGAGCATCGCGGCGGCGACCTTCTTGTTCACGCCGGATTTGTCGGCGAGCTGCGCAATGACCTGAGTTTTGGACATCGCTTTGGCCATGATCCGTCCTTTCGAAATTGTGGCACACCGTTGGCGCTGACGACCGGAACGCGGCCAGGCATGGCCGCGGCTTCACGACGGCAAACGGGGTTGCCCGCGCGACGGCTAAACCCTCTTTCGCACGGGTGCTTAAGGGACGGCAGAGGCGACGTCGAAGACATCCACATGAGACTCGATGCGGTCTGGCGAGCGACGCTCAGCGTCGCGCTGTGCGTCGCAGCCGCGCGCCTCGCGCCATGCTTCGGCGCCGACTCGCCCCTCGAACAGGCCGGCGCGGCGCACGCGCAGCTTCTGACGCACTTCGCGCAAGTCAGCCGATCGATGGGCCCTGGGGGCGCCGCCGATCTCGACACTCGGCTGCAGATGGACCTCTACGAGCTGACGTCCGACCAGCGTCCTGACGGTTACCCAGTGGGCGATTGGAACGAGCGGCTTCGCAACATCGCCGCGCTGGATGCGAGCATCGTGAGGCAGGCGATCGTTGGGAAATCAGACGAGCTCGCAGGTTCCCGCGGATTGGTCGAACGGCTCTTCGTGTCGCGCGCGGATGGAACGCTCCAGCCGTTCGCGCTGTACATCCCCGCCACGCTTCCGGCGAATCCGAACCTGGTCGTGCTGCTGCACGGCAATCCGCAAACGGAGAGCGAGATCTTGGCCGCTCCGCAATTCAGACAGCTCGCGGACAGTTCCGGCAGCATCGTCGCGACCCCGTGGGGGCGGGGCAATTACGACTTTGCGCCGCCGGGCGCCGATGAAGTGTACCAGGTGCGCGATGCCGTGGCGTCGGCCTTTCACATCAACCCGCGCCGCGTGTTCCTCGCCGGCTATTCGATGGGCGGTTTCTCGGTGTTCAAAGTCGGACCGCTGCACGGCGACCGTTGGGCTGGAATCCTCTGCATCTCCGGTGCGATTTTGAACAGCGAGGCGTCGCACGTCGTGTGGGCGCTTCGAAACACGCCCTTCTACGTGGTCACGGGAAAACAAGATCAGAGCATCCCGGCGCAATACGGCGAGCTCACTGCGGCGTTCCTCGCCGGCGTCGGCATTCCGACCGAATTCGTCGAGGAGCCGACCGGAACGCATCTCGTGCCGTCGCTTATGCCGTCGCTCCAGACGGCTTGGGCGGACATGATCGCGGGAATCATCAAGCATCCGCCGACGCAGAGCACCGACACCCTGACCCTCGGCACGCAGCCGATGACCAGCGACGGCATGCGCCCGTAGATCTATTGATTGTGGAGGTCGACCTTGGTCGACCTGTGGTGGGCGAAGTAGGGTTCGAACCTACGACCCCTCGCGTGTGAAGCGAGTGCTCTACCGCTGAGCTATTCGCCCGTGCCGCGTTGCCAAACACGCCGGAGCGCAATCTTTCTACGCCCGTCTGCGTCGAAGTACCTCGCGCATTCGGCCGGCGAGCGCATGCGGAGGTGCGTCTTTCTTGCTCCCAGAAACGCGCAGGTCGACGGGCGCGTAGCTCAGGGGTAGAGCGCTACATTGACACTGTAGAGGTCAGAGGTTCGAGACCTCTCGCGCCCACCATAAACGCTCTACCTCACCAGTTGCTAGTGAGGAATTATACCCGCTCCACCCAGTCAATGACGAGGTCGGGATAGCCGGCAACGACGTGCCACCAGAAAAAAGAGTCCCTTGGTCCCGGCTGAATGTCGAGCGTATGCGGCGCTTTGGGTAGGATGATCGCCGAAATATTATCGTTGCTCGATGTATGTACGAGTGATTCGATCGTCGCAATGTTTGCGTCGACCGGCATAAGCCGATCCCGCTCGCCGTAGACAAGCAGGACTGGTACATTGACTCGTGTCCAATACGGTCGTGGGTCGTAATCGGCCACGCGAGGATACCAAGACCATACCCAGCTGTCTCGCGGCGGAATTCCTAGCCACGAGAACCACGGCTCGCGCTCTGCTTCCTTCATTGCGCGTTGAAGCTCCGCATACCCTCGCCCGGTGCGTGCGACCGTGACGAACTCCGTATACAACGCCAACGCTGCTTCGCCATTTTTCCCTGTCCAGCCGCTATCCCGAAGCGCGTTGCTGACTCGATAGATATCCCCTTCGTAGGTGACCGTCGCCGGCGCATCTGCCGCAACGACAAACGCCACGTTGGAGGAACGTGAGGCGATCAAAGGTGCAATGCTGCCGCCTTCGCTGTGTCCCCAGATGCCGATTTTCGAAGCGTCGATGTTCCGATGGGCTCTTAGAACGCCGATCGCAGCGATCGCATCGTTTGCCAAGTCCTCGTAGCTTGCGGTACGCCAATCGCCCCCGGACTCGCCCGAGCCGCGTTTGTCGTAAATGAGGGCTGCAACCCCGCTACGCGCTAGACGGTCCGCGATGAATCGAGGTGTTCCCCACCGTGTCTGCGGACCCGATCCGTGGAGGAGCACAACCGCCCGATACTTGCCGGGTGCTCGGGGAACATAGAGCGAGCCGGCCAGCCTGACGAAGCCGCTGTGAAACACGAGGTTTTGGACCACGTATGGAAAGTCCGGGGCCGCTGAACGCTCCAGTGAGAATGCTCCCGTGTCTTTACCAGCCGAAAATGTGCCGATGATCGCGTTCGACTCCACCAGACCTGTGAACGAAAGCGATCCACCGCCTAGCACGAATGAAATCTTCGAACCCTTCACGCTGACGGAATCAAGGGGGTACTCCATCACCGCTTGGGAGTCGGCGGTAAACCGACCTGACCATCGTGACGTAGCCCCCAAAAACTAGGCCAAGGATAACTGTGGATTCTGGGGCCAAGAGCCCCGTCAGGAGATCCACGGTATGCGTAAGTCCCGCTTTTCCGAATCGCAGATCGTCGGCTACGTCAAGGAGCTTGAGGCCGGCGTGGCAACGACCGAGCTCGCCCGGCGGATTGGCGTCCATCCGAACACGCTGCGCGATTGGCGCTCTCGCTACGACGGCATGGGCGTCAGCGACGTCGTCCGCATGCGCCAGCTTGAACACGAGAACAGCCGGCTCAAACGCATCGTCGCCGATCAGGCGATCGACATCGATGCCCTCAAGTACGCGCTCTCAAAAAACGCCGACGGCCCTCGCAGCGCAAAGAGGCGGTGAGGGCCTTGCAAGAGCGTGGCATCAGCGAACGGCATGCCTGCGTGTTAGCCGGCTGTTCTCGACCGACGGTGCAGTATCAAGCGCGCAAACCGAGCGACGAAGAGCTGGCCGGCCAACTGCGCAGCCTCGCCGCCGACGACAAGAGTCGCGCCCACGGCTATCGCAAATACGCCTGGTTGATCCGCCGCGACTTCAAGGTCGTCGTGAACCACAAGCGCATCTATCGGGTGTACGCCACCCTGCGGCTCAGCCAGCCAAAGGCTGGGAAAAAACACCTGCCGGCGGTCCGTCGCAGCTGCCCGCCGGCGGTTGGTGCGCTCAACGAGCGCTGGTCGGTCGACTTCGCAAAAGATCGTTTGATGCGTGGCCGCCAGTTCCGTATCTTCGACGTCGTCGAGGACTGCACGAGCGAATGCATGGCGATCGAAGCGCAGTTCTCGCTCCCGAGTGCCCGCGTCGTCGGCATGTTCGAGCGGCTCATTCAACAGCGCGGCGCGCCCACAACGATTCGTTTCGACAACGGACCCGAATTCCGATCCTACAACATGGAGCGCTGGGCTGACCGCCACGGGATCACCTTGCACTTCATCGATCCGGGCAAGCCGATGCAGAACGGGAAGATCGAATCATTCCACGGCCGGTTACGAGCCGAGTTCCTCAACCATCGCTGGTTCGGCAGCCTCGAGGAAGTGCAGGCCGCCGCCGAAGACTGGCGCTACACGTACAACCACTACCGGCCGCATCAATCCTTGAAATACGAAACGCCGGCACGCTTTGCAAGCGCGCATTCGCTGCTCGCACAACTCGGCGCGATGCTTGCATGTCGAGCGAGCCTATCCACCGTATCCACAGAATCCACAGCCCCGACTACGATTACTACTTCCCCACAGTTTGAAATGGCCTAAAGAATGGGGCCACGTCAAGAAAATCACAGTTTCATTTGGCCCGATTTCCGGGGGCCGGCGCAAGCTGGCCCGGAGCACAGCCTCGGGCTTCCGAGTTAGTAGCCTTGATCACAAACGACTAAGAACGCGGTTGGGCACGATTCTCTTCTACGCTGATGTGCGCGATACAGCCGCAGGACGAAGTGCCGACGATCCAAAGCGACTTGTCGGAACTTACGGCGGCAAGATTTAAGCCGAGGGTCGACAACTGCATTGACTTTGGGAGTGCAACGCTATCATACCAGCCGGCTGATGAGAGAAGGCCGGCTCTGTTGTCGCTTTGCCAAAACCAAGTGAGTCCATCAGAGCGCGGCCTCACCAAAGTTACAGGCACGTCGCCCTTGTTGGCGCGTAAAAGGTACTGGACGGCGCTGTTTTTATTGGAAACTTTGACGATAAATCGGTGCCCACTTCGTGCTTGGGCCAGCCATAACGCCCCATCGGCGCCAAATGCAAAGTCGTAGGGAAAATAAAACCCGACATCTCGTTGGAGGTGCGTACCTTCGGCGTTAATGCCGCCAAACTTGCCATCTGTGGTTTGGTACCATAAGTCGCCGCTGGGGTCCGGCCTAGTTTTATACAAGATGGCACCCGTTCGCAGCTGGAAGTATCGAACAGGTTTTGGCGGGCGCCAGAGCGCGATACGCTCGCTCCCAGGTAACACAAACCATGCAGATCCATCCGGTCGGACTGATGCGGTTGCACCTTGTTCTATTGAGGTCGACTGATAATCTAATGCAGACATCTCTCCATGGGGGGGAAGCTCAAAAAAGCCCGTGATGGGAGAACTGATTGTGTAGACGTACGCGCCCCATATCGTTCCATCATGCCCGACGGCTAAGCAGAGAGGCGACCAAGAAAACATTTGTTTGGAACGGTCTGGCAAGAAAACATTTGTTATGTGGCTGTCCGTTTGAATATGAACGAGCCTGCTCCCCAACGCAAGCCAAGTCCCACCGTATTTGTCCGGCGCTATGTCTTCAATGGGATCATCCTGGTTCGTGATCGAAAACATGTGGATTCGAAAAGTAAATCGCCCAGGCAATGGGTGCACAACGACTATTTTGGGAGAAGGTTGGTGCTGTAACCCAATTACGTGCGTGACATTTTGATTCGGATTATGCTGGCTGCAGCCACCCGCAAAAAGAAAAACGGCTGCGACCAAAGTAATTAGAGCTAGGAGTCTTCGTGTACGGCTATGACGGATAGTTATCGAAGTCGAGTGTAGCCTGCGTCTTCTTGCCGCGCGAGCTACGGAACCCTCCCCCGGTCTACAAGAACTCCCGTGCGCTAGCCCCATTCTCTAAGCCACTGATAACTGTGGGATGAGCGATTGCCGGCTCGCGAACTGAGCCGGCGTTAAGTACTTGAGAGTTTGGTGTGGTCTGTAGTGGTTGTCGGTGTAGCGCCAGTCCTCGGCAGCCGCCTTGACTTCCTCCAAGCTGCAGAACCAACGGTGGTTGAGAAACTCGGCTCGCAAGCGGCTGTGGAATGATTCGATCTTGCCGTTCTGCACGGGCTTGCCGGGATCGATGAAGTGCAACTTGATGCCGCGCTCAGTGGCCCACCGTTCTACGGCGAAAGAACGAAATTCGGGGCCATTGTCAAAACGCAGCACCGCGGGTGCACCGCGCTGACGCACGAGACGCTCGAACACGTCGATGACGCGAGCGCTGGGCAGGGAGAAGTCAGCTTCGATCGCCATCGATTCGCTGGTGAAATCCTCCACCACGTCAAAGACGCGGAATTGGCGCCCACGCAGCAGCCGATCCTTGGCAAAGTCAACTGACCAGCGCTCATTGGGATGGGAAACGGGAGGCGGCATCACACCGCGCATGCTCGGCAGGCGCTTTGGCGGTGCCTTGGGCAAGGTGAGATCAAGTTCGCTATAGACCCTGTAGACGCGTTTATGGTTCACGAGCAACTTGCAATCCCGACGCAGCAGCCAGGTGAATTTGCGATAGCCATGGGGTCGGCTCTTGTCATCGGCGGCCAACGCACGCAGCTGAGTTACGAGTTCTTCATCGCTGCGCTTGCGCGCCACATACCGGGCCGTGGCTCGCGGACACGCCGCCAGCACACACGCGTGACGCTCACTCACCCGGCGTTCTTGCAAGGCCCTCACCGCCGCCGCGCGCTGCGAGGGCCGTCGTAGTTTTTTGAGAGTGCGTACTTGAGCGCGTCGATGTCAATGGCCTGATTGGCCACGATGCGTTTGAGCCGGCTGTTCTCTTCCTCCAGCTGCTTCAACCGAGCTACGTCGCTGGCTGTCATGCCGGCATATTTGACCCGCCAGTCGCGGATCGTGTTCGGATGGACGCCCACACGCCGTGCCAATGTTGCCAGCTCGACGCCGGCCTCGAACTCCTTGAGAACGCCAACGATCTGGGATTCGCTAAAGCGCGACTTGCGCATGATGTGGATCTCCTGACGAGGCCCTTAGCCTCGGAGTCCACAATTATCCTTGGACTAGTTTTTGGGGGCTAGCGCAGTCGTAGCTCAGCCAACGAGCAGCGCCACGTATTACATAGTGAGGATTTGAGCTAGCAGGCTCCTTATTTCGTGATCGGGTGAACGTCTTTTGTGGCGGCCGCTATTGACTGTTCTGCAGAACCGTTCTCATTCGGACCTCCAGATGTTGCGCTTCCTTGTCCGACAAAGGTGCCGCTGTTATAAATGCTCACTGCCGAAAACCACTCCGTCCACGACAGCGGCCCCTGCGATTGCGTCGACGGACCGACTATACCTTTTATCTTATAGACGCCAGGTGCACACGGGGCCAGCGGGTTTCCGCCGGCGTCGAGGTTGACTTCAAAGTAATAGTCGCCGTTCAGCGAACTGTAGGAGATCTGGGATGAGTCTTTAGCGGCTCCGGGATACCCGCCGTCCGACAGACCGGAAGCGATCATTTGCTGTGTATCGTTGCCTTCATGCGGCGGCAGTTGCGGGCAGGGCTGCGGCGGCGCCGGTTGCTCAGGAACCGCTGATTGTCCGAGCATTTGCGCGGTTGCCAGACCTGGCATCGCAAGCCAAAACCAAAATTCTATCGGCTGGTCCTGACCTGCATCCACGTCGGCTGCGATATGACCACCCAGCGAATGCGCGAATGCAGATTCCCAAGCCTGATATGGGAACTGCAGTTCCTGCATCGCACCCGCAGCAATGGGTTGAAGCTTCCGAGCAGAGGCCACCGCTTGTTGTAACTGCGCTACGGCGACAAGGGAACGTAGCGCGCTGTGCGCGCCGTGGGTGCTCGACAACAGCGAGTTGAATTGAACGCCGAGCGATTGTGCCTTTTCGTAGATCGCCTGAGCGTCCGCAAACCCCGTCGCACGACCCTTGCCGCTGGGGACTCCGATGGCGACCCATTGCTGCAGCGGCAGACTTTGACTTGCGAAACTCTGCCCGCCGTTCACTTTCTGTTGCCAAGCGAATCGAACACCGTCGATCTTATAGAGGTGTGTTTGGTCATCGCCGGCGACCGCAAGCTCGCCGTTGCGCGAGTTGTCATAGGACACGCTCATGCTGTTTCCGCGGCGGTCGTGTAAGCTTGTAACACGTCCTAACGCATCTTGGGTCAGAGTGACGGCGCCCGGCACATCGATCACCATGGTCGTAGCCCAGTAGCCCGTTGGAATGAACCAAACGAAGAACCCTGTGGGCGCGAATGACCAGCGCGCTGGTGGAAGGTTGGTTATTGGCTGAGTTAAGGGCGGCAATACGGCGACGCGCTCCATATCCTCATAGGCGCGGTTGGAGGTCAGCATGTCACGTAGCGAATTCTCCGTCTGCACCTCGGCCCTTAAGGGATCGGGGACCTTGGCCATCAACGCGTCAAGCTTATCGTCGGGAACGACGCCTATCGCCGACCGGTTGAGCGAAAGGATTTGAAGCGGTGTTAACAACTTGGCTGCGTCCACTTGAAGCGCCGGGGTTAGCTCGGCGAATCTGGCGCGCGCTTGAATTGCCCAGATAAGCTGTTGTATTTCCTTTTGCGGAATCTCCCAATGCTCGGCAGATTTGTGGAGAATCGTCTGAATGATTTCTGCTTTTGCGCCTTTGAGCGGAGCCCATAGATATCCACTGCCGGTGACTAGTCCGTGCTTCCCGGCATGCAAGCAGTAGCTGCGGCCGTTAAAGATGTAGGAGCCGGCCGGTACTTCGTAGCCGCCACTTGTCGTTCGAGGTCGTTCGTCGAGGAAATCGACGTTGAGCGGTTGATAGGCGTTAAGGAACGGGATATTCGGCGCGGCATCCGCGAAGGTCGTGCTCACAGCTGCCTCGACGTTCAGCAGCTGCGAGATGTCGGGGATTGGCAGATTGGGAAGCTGCGGTACTTTCGGAACCGGCGGCTTTGGCACGGGCGGAATGCCCGGAATTCCAGGCAATCCGGCACGAGCCGCTGTCAGCGTCGACAACGACAAGCACACGATGAGCGCCATGAAAACGCGAACGCCCAGTGTCACGACGTGGGTGCGCACGGCTCCTCTTCTGCTCATTTCGTGCAGGTAAGGTCGATGCGAAAATCTGCCGGCTTGCGATAATGCGGCCGACCGGGGACTGCATTTTGTGTCTTGTCGTCAAAGGTGACGAGCAGCCGAACTGGCTTGTCCGTGGAATCTACATTACCCCAGCTGAAATATTGCTTGAGCGTCCACGACTCGCCTGGATCCCAGTCATTTCTCGGCGGCTTCGCGCGAAGCTGAAATCCGAAGCTCACGTTTGCCGACGAGCCGGTCTTGCCGCTCTGCGTCGTCAGATACTCGTCGGTAGCGCGGGTACCGACATACTTAGTACCGTAATCTTGTCCTTCATCGGCGCGGATACCACGGCCGGAAACATTTGTCCAAGTCTGTGTCACGAGCCAACCGGTTTGGTCTGAGGGCTGGTTCAAAACGGCCGGGACCGTCGCGATATTCGTGACGCGCATCTTCCAAATCCCATTGGACATCCACTGGTTCATGCAACCGGTCTGCGCGGGAAGTTGGGTCGATCCACCTTCGGCCTGCGCGGCCGCCCCCGTCGCAACGCAACCGAGGTTGAAGTGAAAGTTGTATTTTGAACTCGTGAATTGAGGCCACTGTTTTTGTTGCGACAACGCGGTGTTGTCGAACGTGATCAGGAGGCCCTTAGGCTTGTTTGACGGATCGAAGTTAGGTGGGAAAAATACCTGCTTGTATGTGAATTCGCCGGCCGGCGGGAAGTTGTTGATGCTAACCGTTTGCACGGACAGGCCGTCGGCATCTACGGCGCCATTTGCCAATTCCAGCCGCTGAACTTTGAAAGACGAATTCGTGGGAGAAAGCTCCTGAAAAGTCCCGTTGCGCCAGACCTCAGTTACCTGCCATCCGATTTGCGGACCGCCTTTCGAGTATGGCTCGACAGCCGTGACCCTCACGCGCCATACCCCGTTGAACAGCCATTGGTTCATGCAGCCCTCGCGGCTAGTGGCATCGCCGAGGCTCGCCGAAGGCGCCAGAACAACGCAAGCAGCAGTCACGGTGAACAATAGCGCAAGATTGCGAAGCGATCTTATCAGCTCTCCTCCAACTCTAGCCTAAGGAACCGGCCTAAGGGATGACATGCTCGCGGCTGTAAGCGGCGGCTGTCCAAAATCCGTCCAGGAAGCGATCCGGCGGCCGGCGGGCTCCAGACCGATCCGGTATCCGGCTGATAGATGGCCGTTGCAGCGACGACGACAATGTCCATCAACGCCACACCTATGATCCTAAGCGGCGCTACCGCCATCCAGCAACTCGTCACTCGCGTCCCGAACGTTCCTTATAGGGGCATGGAATGGACTACGGTGACACGTACGGAGGTCAGAGGTTCGAGACCTCTCGCGCCCAGCATTTTGAGGTTTTTTCTCGCGCGAGCACGCCCACCACGGCAACTTCGTTCCTCGAAGGCTCCACATCGCAGGTTCTGATGCTCGGCGTCGAAGCGGCCGGCATCGAACCGTTACCCGCCCAGTCGCGCAGCTCCGCGTGTTGGCGGAGCCCGGGATTGGCGAGAACAAGTCGCAACCTTTCATAGCCGCGAACGCCAGCGACATCCTCGGGTAGACATCCATTCTCGCGGGCAATGCATTTAGGATGCACCGACGGACCGGCTTCGTCCAATTGTCCGCTTAAGAACAACGTTGTGTCTCAGTTGTTCTCAAGTCGTAGATGTAGTTGAAGCCCTCCCCTGGAGACGTTACGAACGAACAATAGTCGGTACCGCCGTTCGTCAAGGCCCTGCTCCTCAAGGTCGGGATGTCTCATCTCATATCGACCTCCGTGCGCGTGGAAGCGGTGTAAATGGCAATTTTTCCAACCCATTACGTGTTGGATGATCAGTGGAGCAGTGGGAGCGTGATCAATGGATCAACTCGAAAGAGTCGCCGCACGCACGGCTCGACATCCTCGAGCGCGATCCGTAGCTCGTTTATCGGCGGCTTCTTGGACGTCATCGCTCGCGTGCTAGGTCCTCGGGTGTGCGTCTCAGTAGCGGGGCGAGAACATGCGGGTTACAGCAGAACGCGCAGCTCGTCTCCGCTCATCCCCACATCACGCAGAATTCGAGCAAGCGTTCCTCTTGGCACGTCGCGGGCTGAGTGCATCGGTATGACGGTCCGTACATCGCCGCGCCGAAGCAGGACGTGCGACCCGTGCTGCCGAGCGATGGTAAAGCCTGCCCGTTGCAAAGCGCGCACCAAACGGTCTGGGCGAACTTGTGGCAGTCCACCCACTATGCGGCTGGAATCGAAACCGTAATGCGCTCGACCCGCGGATTGTCGCTTGTGGGAATCTCTTCTCCGGCATCCCGGCGTCCTCTTAGCGCAAGTTCAATTGCTTCGTGAGCATTCCGCAGCGCCTGCTCGTGCGTTTCACCAAACGTGTGAACCTCAGGCAGAGCAGGCACAATCACGCTGAAAGCCCCGTCATCGGGCTCTAAAATCACGGCATATTGCACGTCCATAGCTCAGGAATTCGACGGGGCTGCCCCGCTTCCCAGCCTCACCGCTAGACAAACGTTCGATGGCCGCCGGTAGCAATACGTTGAAACCGAGACTCATGGCGGCGGTGGAGCTAGATCGCTTTCGTGGACGCTCTTCCTTTGAGGTAAAAGGATTCGCCAGCAGCAAGATCCGCCCGCTGGCGCACACTAAGGTGCACACTCACGGCAGATATTAATGGATGACCATCGATACGCGTGGACTTTACGAAACCCAGGAAACCCTCGAGAAATGAGCGCTAGTGTTGCGTACGATAAATAGCTTTACAATACGACCAGGGCATGCTATGCTGCGCGCATGTGGCGGCCGGCTGCGGCGGTGGCGCTTGATGGCCAAGAGCGGCAAACCCTGGAGAGCTGGGTACGTGCGCAGCGCACGCCCCAGAGTATTGCGTCGCGCGCGCAGATCATCT